>JAABUK010002540.1_pt1 | contig 32583 bp, 35 predicted proteins | sample 5559141 | NCBI WGS metagenome assembly JAABUK01 (sample SAMN10711869, study PRJNA513367) | rock metagenome | isolation source: Antarctica rocks | place: Antarctica: Victoria Land, Pudding Butte nord | collected 2016-01-03 | reverse complement strand
GCATGCACCCAGACATGAGCAAACAGTATATAGCTAGACATGATAAAGCTATGAGAACAGTCATCCAAGCCTTCACTAAAGGGCAGTGCGGTAGTCACTATCTGATTGCAGATGTTGGAAAGATTGACGGACTCAAAGACATCGGCGTGCACAGTAAGAGAGCCTTTGTGCTCCCAGACAGGTGTCTACAAGCAAGGGGCTTGGACCCTACGGTGGAGAGGGGTTTCTTGCAGGGGGGAGCAGCAGACACACGCAGCAAGATGAGGCCAGACATGATGACAGTGGAAATGACAACAGCAGAACAACAGCAGTACCTGCACCATGATGACAATCCTGGATCCAGACTGACACCCCTGACACCAGTGATGCCTAATGGAAGTCCAAGGAGCATAAAGATTGTGGAAGGAGGATATTGCTCTGATACAAGATATGAGGAAAAGTTGCAAGAAAAGGGAGCACAGCATAAAGCATTGGAGGAAGCTCTCAAGGAATATGGTTACAATGTTACCACTCTGCCCATTATCATAGGACAATCTGGGTCACAATATCACACTACATCTGACGCTCTAGCAAAGATTGGTGTAGAGCATGGACCTGCAAGCAAAGTTATGTCCAAGTTACATGAACATTCTGTTTTGACATTTCACAAGATCTTGACATCTAGGAGAGTACTAGAAAGGGAGAAGACACACAAACGCAGACAGAACAGGCCAGATCCACCTTAGGTTGAGGACTTTTCCTTTCCCTTAGGGCTATGGCCTATGGTCATAGCTCCGGGCTGCCGCCTTAGGAGGCTCCCGTTATGATCGCTGAAAAGCGTAAAATTTTCTTTTCTTTTCTTTCTTGCACCAGCTGGAGACGGTCTGGTGCCAAGCGCTGACTGGTACGCCATGTTGCTCAGTGGCACTGCTTGAGGGTCCTGCCTGGTTGTCAAACCAGCGCACGGCAGGTTTGTACCCACGTCCAGCCTCATTGCTGGTCCCACCACCTGAGTAACAAGACAATGCTAGCCTTCAACTGATGCAGTTGGTCAGCACTGGTTGTTTGTCTTGTCAGCAAAGTGCTTGTGAAAATTCAAGAGCTGCATGGTCACCATCTATGATTGCCAATGCATACATTGATGGATGCCATGCAGTTCATGCATAAGTGAGAACAAAAGCACATGTCTATCATGGTCACTGAAGTTTGACATCACCAGCAACATTGCACCCATTGGGTCGCATGCATTCAGCAGTGCAGTGAGATACAATTTAGCAATTTCCCTAGGTAACCTGCTTCTGCACTGAACATGTTTTTCATGCCATGTACATGCCAGCCACAGCTGCTGGCACCAGTGCTAACATGGTAGCACTGGGACGCACAGGGGGCAACAAACAAGAAGAGCTGCTGGATGTCACCAGCTCTTCTTGTTTGGTGCCCCCTGTGCATCCCAGTGCTGCAAAGAAAAGGCTCTAAATCAGAAAGAATGCTGCAAAATGCTGTCAGACCAATGCCGTGCAATGTAAAGCAGCATTGGACATGCGTCATGCCGCCCTCTATTTGGTCTGCAAATTCTGCATTCACACATGCCGGACAATACTTGAGAGTGGAATAATTTACTGGTGTGACAGTGTTTGGTGTGTACAGAGCAGCAAAACAAGTCTTCAGGGCAAATCAACCTGTGGTCAAGAAGTAAGAACTTGCCCAAGATGGCAGGGTGCTGAAACGCAAGATCCTGGGACTATAGACTGGGTGCGCGTGCACCCAGGGACGCCTGCAAGTGACACAGGACACACTGCCCTAAGGCCCTAGAAGCAGTGTGTCCTGTGTCACTTGTAGGCGTCCCTGCAGTAACAGGCAATGAGGCCACGTCAAATGCAGCCATTTATGCTTTTGCCATACATCACCAATTACTGATCGACTGCGTAACAGGAGGCAGTACAGCCTGAAAGCTTGATGACATGAGCCAACAACTCTATTGGGTTGCTTTTTGAGAAGCTTCATGAAGATATTTGGAGGGTTTGCTTGATTTGTGTGTATGTCGTCTGTGAGGTAGAGCTGATGCATGCGCGCAGCACTGCAGACCAGAGAGCAGCTTGACACACCTTCTTGCACAGGCATTCTTTCCTGTTGCAGTACAGGCACACTGCGCAGCAACAGGACAGGTATGTCAAGCTGCCTTCTGGTCTGCAATGCTGCATGATGCATTTTCTGACCAGAAGTCAAAGAGCTCACAGTTTCAGATCTGAAACTGTGAGCTCTTTGACTTCTGGTCAGAAAATGCAGATGTCTAGACTCACTTCTTGCCAACAACGACAGCATCAAACGTTCAATTAATTAGTGCTTCTGACTCAGCAAAGCAGGACTGCTTGGTCAAAATCTAATTTTTGCAGGATCTGTTTTGCAGCACTCATGCAACCCATGCAGCACTCAAGAATGACTAGACCTTGCAGCCCAGTAATTGTACATCGTGGTTGCCCATGCCAAGTGTCTGATGCTGTGTGATGGCTTAAATGATTGCCAAAGCAAGTGCAGTTTGTGACAAAAAGATGCAAGTGTGTGATGCCAGCCTGATCAGCATGATGCACAGCATACCTCTCTTGCAATCTTGGCCCTTGTGGGCGCGCCCGGGCAAGAAGTCCCTCGTCAGAGGATGATTGCAGTCTGCAGCTGGGTGAACACCAATCCAAGCCAGGAAGGCAGTCAAGGCACATGCACTATCCTTGAAGCGGGACCAGCCTGGGTGGCAACTTGAGCACAACCAGCCTGACCCGAGGACAAAAACAACAACGCTGTCAATCATAAGGAGCAGGCAGGCTAAACACAAACTAGCATGCGTCTTGCATGACGACAAACATTGAACGTGTCCTTGCTTTCAGTTGCAAAATTAAACTCAAACTCTGCATTCATATCTGTTCCATTGTGTTGAGTGCTGGTGTAGGTCATGTGGCTGATCAGGTCTTGGCAGAAGACAGCAGCTCTGGGGTTGAGGGTTATGTCGCATTACGTACTGTAACAGTGACATGCACCAACAAAAGTGGGACTGTAATGCACCTGGGCATGCTGTTTCTCAGTTCCAGGTATGTGTGCCAGCAAGGCAGTCTTGCAATACATGCAAAAAGTTGTACCTTGCTAGTCCTCCTGTGTTGTCGGTCGTTCATGACACATAATATGGTGCAATTTTGTCAGGCAATTGTCACAATGCGGCACCTTGTGTTGACCTGCAGGTTGGCGACATATTGTTCAACCTACCGTCAACAAGTGGACAATAGATTGCATGCTTTCCATTTCAACCAATGCTGCTAGGCCACATGCAGCCACAATGTAATCATTCATTAACATTGTGCAAGTTGACAATGCGCGGACAGATGCTTACATATGTGCATACATGGCCCTGTCCAGATCCTGCGGCGCGGCGCGTTCACACGTGGTTCATAGGATGACGAGTAGCTGACGCTCTGCTTGTTCTTGTAACTTGTAAAATCCTTCTTCTTCTTCTCGAGGCCCCGATCGAGGTTGCAAGGTGGATGCAGCAGCAGAGCGTTTCTGCTAAACTTGCCCCGTGAGACAACAGCGGCCATGTGTGCTCGTCTAGATCGTCCAAGGTTCGTCGTCCAATGTTCCCCAGAGAGCGGGCAGCTGCAGTCCTGCAAAACAAAGCACAGACTTGGACCAGTATGTTGACTTGGACATGACGTGCATCTGCTAGCAAGTACAAGGCACTTGACAAGAATGTGCGTTGCCGCAGCAACTTTTACCGCAGCCTAGGCAAATTTGAAGACGATCAGACCTGAAGAGCACATCTGTACTGGCTCCATGTATACTTATAATGTGTGCTTCTGCGCGATGCGGCCAACTGCAGTCCGCTTGGGGCGCAAGGAAGGCCGTGGGGTGTGTGCTGTTTAGGTCTACTCGTTGCCTATTAAGCACATGTGTACAAACTGCCTGTGCCAAAGCTCTGCCGTTGACACAAAGCTAGGTACTATGCCACATCTGGAGTCGCGGTCTGACGTGCTGGGAAGCTGCAGCGCATATGTTGAGCATGGCGGGGACGTGGGCGTCAGCCTGTGTGCCAAGTGGTGTATCGGTCCAAGAAGACACCAGAGGAAGAGGCATGCTCATGTCTGCTCCTGGTTTTTACAGGTGGATTCTTGTAGCCCTGCTTGCTTATGACTGGTACATTACAGCATGACCATGTCTGACATGCAGGGCGGCCGCATCAGATGAGATTCTCTGGACTCCAGCGAGGTTTCATTCACCCGTGCTGCTTCGCCCTCATACGCATGTGGTTGAAATCGCCAGACATCTTGCAAGATTGGTGGTTTTGCATTTGATGTGCAGCCAAAGGGCCAAACCGACTCATGCAGCTCCACCAATATCGATATCGCGCTGTGGATATACAGTGTAGAGATGTCTTCTGCGACACAAAATTCAAATGCACCCCAGGTAGCTTAGGGTCAGATGTTCAGGGAATTATTCACTGTGCACGGCAATACAGCTGCCTTACAGGTGATGGTGCCTATACAACCTATTTGTATGGTTGTCAAATCAGGTCCACATTTGTGAGCATTGCTGGAACACACAATGCCTTGTCAAAGAAACAAATTAGTGTCATTCACACCTTAAGCCAGGCTATTTGCGCAAGACACATGCGTGTGGGATTTGGCTAGCTGCACCTGAGTAGCTGCATGTGGCAGGGCAAGAAGAAGCTTTTCCCTGCTGGCATCCTGTACAGGTGCAAGAGTGCAGGAGCCGCTGTGACAGTGTGGAGTATTAGCTTCTTGGCATGCTGGCCTCGAGCCTTGCAATGCAGCTATGCCAAAGCTACTGTGTGCTGCATTTGATCAGGAGGCCGACTGTACCAAACACAGCTGCTTCAGCTTTGCACCGCAATTGCTGACTGGGTCGTTCTGCTCAGCACTGGCTGTCAGCTGGCTGTGACAAACAGAAAGCAATGGCTTGCCAGAGCGAGAAAACAGTCCTAATCAATTGTAGGATAGCATTTGCATTGCAGCCAGCTGCCAATAGCAATGCTGTGAAGGGGTAACTAATGACTACTGGGGGTACTTGCTGCGCTCTGGGACTTGCTACTATCCTTGTCTGCATCAAGATGCTTCACATCCATGGGAGAAGTCCCTGGCGAAGCTGCTGGGGAAGCTGTCGCTGAATGGGTGCGCCATGATGACAGTGTATCCTGTAACAGCATGCAGACTGTTACACCCCAGGTGAAATGATCTGAGGCATGCGCTGACACATGGTCTAGACAGCAAGCTGGGGCTGACTAGTTTTGAACATGACACACTGCAGGAAATCCCAGCTCAAAGCAGCACAGCACAGCGCAGCACAGGCCAAGTTTCAAAAGAAAGCTCGGTAGAAATCGTATGGCATACTGGCTTTTCATCAACACAGTGCAGTACAACCCAGGCCAATACAGCACAGCACAGCAAATTGTGGCAATGGCAAAGGCAGGAGACCAAACAGCACAGCACAGTAGCACAAGCCAGAAAGATTGACTGTGGTGAACTGTACCTTCCAAGTAGAGGCCTTCTGTGGACTGGGAACCACCCCTTTGCCGCCAGCTGCAGCATGACTGCTGTTGCCGTCGGCAGCAAGCTGCATCAATGCATTCACCTTCTCTTGTGTGGCCAACGTCAGCCGATGCGTCAAGTCCTGGTTTTGCTTCTTCAGGGAATCAATTGAGTTGGCACTACGTGACTGAGCACGTTCGGCTTCGGACAGACGCACTAGAGCCTGTACCTTGTCTTGCATGGCCTACAAACAACAAGCACTTCTTATTCCACGACATCAAGTGAGATCCGGCAGGACCTTGTTGAGATGCGCAATCACTTTGTGAATGCATGGGATGGCATATGTAAGGTGTCAATCAGCAGCAGAAGCAGACATTGTGCCTGTATGGGTGTACAATGCGCTTGCAGACATCTGAGAAAGCAAGTGGGTGAAGAGACATTACAGCAGTTGGCTGTTTGCGCAACACTGGAAGCCAGACATGTGGAGCACTGTTTGCATGACTCAGAAAGAGAAAGGGTGTACCTGATCTCGTTCTGCTTGGAGATCTTTGGTGGTCTTCTTCAGCTTATCTTCCTTCTGCTGCACCGCCAGAACCTGTCCATGCACAATGACTCCATTGACATGTTTGAATGATTGCCTGAGCTACATGTGCTGTCGTGCATTAGCCACTTGGGTTAATGCTTGTCTGCCTTGCTGCTCAGAGCAAACAAGCAATCGTAGAATGGGTTCCAGTTTGCTGTCATATGCTGCTGCAAGATGGTGTGTCCTGTTTCAAAGTTAATCTTTTGGCAAGAATCAGATGCATTACATGGACATTGCAAGGTGACAAGCAACAGCTGCTGCCACAAAGACAGATCATGCATCAGCATAAGCGACTGCATGGCAATTTTTCAACACTGACATACTTTTGATGCAACATGCATGCAGCTTTACCCCTTGTACACAGTTTGCACTTAGTTTTATCAGCTGATGCAGCATCAGCAGCTGCACCTGCAAGAATGCATAGACATACCCGCTTCTCCCATTCGCTATACTGCTCCTCTTCAATAGCCCGGAACTGGTTCTGCTGCTCCTCAAGCTTGACCTTGAGACTGAGCCTGGCCTCCTCCAGCTCTGAGGTGGCAGCAGCAAGGTCCCTTTCTGCCGTGGAGGCACGGACATCCAGCCGGTCCCTTTCTGCTTGCAGCCGAGATACTTGGCCCTGTAGGTCAGTCAATCAGTCAGGGACTTTACAGTCAGTGTTTGAACAGTGTAAAACTATGCTGAGCAGTGAATGACAATGAATACTGTGCTCCTTGCTGTGTATAGCTTGCTGTGCATTAGGACACCTAAAATGTTTCAGCACATCAGCCAAGTTTCCTCTCTGCTGTGGTTACTTGAGCTCGCAAACCACATGGCAACGCAAGCAGCTACAGAACATTTGCAGTGCAACTGACAAGCATGTTGTTTTGCAACTCAGGCTTGCAAGCATTGACCACAACTGCAGCTGAAGGCTCCCAACATCAAGGGCAGTCTTGCAAAGGCGCTCCTGGATGTTTGCCTCATTTTGCAGCAGACCAAGAAAGACCAAGATGCATTACAACTGTCTTTTGAGACAAGCACAGACAAGTAATCATGTGTAGTCCAGGTCAGATGGAATGATCAACAAAGACTGACCTGCAGACTGCTGATCTCTGCAGCAGCTGCTGTGGCAGCTTCCTTGGCGTCAGACTGAGCTGCATTGTATTGCAGCTTTATGCTGTCATAGCTTGTTGAGGCCTCGTCAGCCCTTCTGCTTGCATCTGCACCCTCTGTCCTTGCCACTCTCAAGTTGTACTGCAGCAGCCGTTGCAGGAGCTGCCTTCAGAAGTCAAATTTAATAAAGGTTAATGATCAGCGTTTGTGATGATACTTGACTTGTTTGCGGCATGCAGGCAAGCATGCATATGACGTGAACCAAAAGCACGCATGGCTATGCATACCAACACCAAGAGAGATCTACAGCCGCATTGATACCACAACATTGTGTCACAGAGATTGCACAAACTGCAATGATGAAAAGAGCATGCTTGCACTGCGCCTACAACATGTGCTTGAAGTCTGATGCGAGGACATACTGTGAGATCTGCAATCTGCTCTGTGGCTTCTGAGAGGTCTTGCCGGAGTCCTGGAATGGCTTGACATTCTGCTTCCTTGATTTCCAGCTCAGCAACTCTCTGTTGGGCGCTGTCAAGCTGCGTCTGAGTTTCTCGGCAAATTGCTGTGTTCTGAGCTGCTGAGCTCTCAGCCTTGGCAAGTCTTTTTTGTAATGAGATGTTGTCTGCCTTGAGTTGCTCTGCTTCCAGCACAGCTTTGTCTCTGTCTGCAAAGGCTTTGGTGCTGTGTGTCTGATAAAAAGATAGCTCCTTTTCCAGCGCTTGAACCTTCTGCTTCTCTGCTCTCCAGCCATTATCAGATTGGCGCTTGCTATCTCGATAGCCTCTCAAGTCCTCACGGAGGTTGTCTCTCTCTTCGGTAACTGCTTCTAACTGGGATCTGGTTTTGCTAATTTCTTGCTCGTTGGAGTATATACGCTCGCTCAGCACCGAAGAGCTGTCAAATATGCTGTTGCCTGACCCTTGCATACACAACGTCTCGACATCTCTTTGTAACTCGTCTCGCTGCAGTGTCACCTTGCTGAGCTGCTTCTCAAGCTGCTTCAGCTTTGCTTCGGTCATGTTGTAAAGACAATGCACGCGCTCGAGCTACAAACACCTGAGAGTCACTGCAACCCAGTGTTCGACAAACACCCCGACAAAGTCAAAGCCATGTCGAGAAACCAAGGGAAACAGGCAGGGACAAAATACCCTAACTGGTCCATGCATGCAATGAAGTGCTGAACGGAGATACAGCTTTGATTTTCGTGCTATCAGTCTGTGGGGCAAGATACACCCTGCTCCACACAAGAGCCAATCTAGGTTGGGTTGCCACTAACACAATTTCCCCGGGGAAAAATGGGCCCATGTGCACAGTGCACAAGTGACCGCCTACCCTCAGCTCCTGAACTATCCACATGCATCACCAACACCCAGCTTGGGCAACCTGTTATGACATAAACATCAACATTTTGGCCAGTGAATTTTGTGCTGTCATTGTTGTCAGCAGCACAATAGAAGAAGAGGCGTGCATCAGAATGTCATGCAGAAGCTGAGTTGAGTCAGCAAATGACAATACCGCAGGCTCAAGGACCAGCTGTATGGAAAAGTTTCCTGCTGATTGAACAGTTTGTGGTAACACGCCGCGAAGCATCATGAGCACCGGTGGCCCCTCAAACACCAATCAGCTTGGCCTAGATCAGTCTGCAACAGCACAGGGAACAGCTGGAGGCAATCACCCTGGCGTGGGTGGTCCACCGAACACAAATCAACTTGGTGTAGACCAGACCGGAGGGCAAACTGGTGCTGGAACCGAAAATTATGACAGCGGTACTGGACAGGGTACCACAGGCGTGTCAGGTACGACCTTGTGATCTCTGACCTATCAAGGTCCAAGGACACGCTCCAAACATGAACTGGCTAGCTCTCAGACGTGCATGCTACTCACAGGTGGTGGAGCAACCGCATACAATGACGGAGGTCTAGCTACAGGCAGAGCTGCTCAGGGTGGTGGAGCTCCTGGGGTGAGCATTTCAGCTTTTGTATAATACGCACACTACACCAGGGCACTCACAATGTCTGGCATATTTACCAGACTTGTGAGGTTTCGGATTGATGTGCATGTATTGGACGCAGGGACAGGCAGGCAACATGCCAGGCATGCCTCCAAAGATGCAGTCCAAAATGGATGAGGTGAAGAGCAAGGTAATGGAGCAGGGTGAGAAGCAAAAGCAGGCAAATCAGTAATTACTGATGGCGGGATCTGTCAAAACTAATTTCAACAGGATCTACATTTGTTCCACATGCACTTCAAGTACACTTTCTGCCAGCTTTGCGTCTTGAGGTACTCCAGTTGTATATCTAACAATTTGAGTACACTGCTGGACATGTCCGTCATGCAGATTAACAGTGCTGAATGTAATGCAGCTGAAACATGATGGATCTGATTTGTCATGAATGCTTTACCATGTACCTCCGTGAACACTACTCAAACGGCTCGTCACTGTACATTGGGTCAGTTTTACATGAGCACTCGACCAGTGAGCATAAGGAGGCACATGTGTAGATGCTGAGCGGCAGCAGCTGGGTCCTCAAGGGTCAGCTTGACAGCTGGCATGCATCGATAGAAATATATATTTGTCTGACTAATCACTGATCATAGCCTTTTTTCCGTGCGTCGTCAGATATGAAGCAGGTATACCTTTTATACTTGTGTATATCTGTGTGAAGCACAGGGTTTGTGTGTGTATAATAGTGTTACATAACAAGTCCCTGTAGTAGGCAATGTTTGAAGATTTGAAATCAGACTGTATCTGTCAGCCCACTGCACAGGTGCAACCAGGGTTTGGGCAGCCAAATAGCATGCAGTACTGAAGGCTGTAGTTGATTCCTTTGCAAATTTGTAACATATTTTTCTCAACAGTTCTTACACTACAAATTCAGGGGGTAACTTCGCCGGTACTTTGCCGTTTTCCAAATGACTCTGCCGAAAGTTAGCCACAATCGGCAAAGTGATGGCTAAGCATGGCTATGGCTGTTTGCCAATATGACTTTGCCGGCAACTGAGTAGAATAGCCAGACTTTGCCAGTGATTGAGTGAGTCAACATTCTAACTGCCAGGTTAATTGAATTGACACTGCAGTGATAATCAACTGACTTGCAGGCTTGTAATACAACTTGACTTTACAAGTCCCATCACCTATTGCAATCATTGTGCCTGAGCCTTTCAAGCACTGTAGTTGTAACACAAAAAGGCAACACAGATACACATGCCTACCTGCACAGTCAAGTGTAGCTTGCAAGCTGAATCCTAAAGTAATTAGTTGTAACTGTTTCAACAGCAACATGTACATATAGCAGCCAGTCACATCAGCATAAACTGTACACAGAATTAGTCTGAGAGAGTGTGGCTGCTCAACTGACTTCGGGAACCTGATGCATGAAAGAAGCAAAACGGCTGAGCACAACTAGGTTGTCTGAGTGAGAGCTGTGAGGCAAAGAAGCTAGCTTGCAGGGAGTCCACCTCTCCATTGCCCAGAGATTGCCAGTACGGTCATCTTGAAAGTCTCTCTTGAAGACTGGGCAGCCCAAGCGGACGGACAAACCACCGCTGATGCCTGCAGCTGGGACTGCATCTGCAAACCAGTCCACCTCGGCAACATTTGTCTCCTCAGACAGATGGCAGTCCTCCCAACCAGGTGGTGCATGTGACAAAAATGCATTCATCTGTCCAGCCCAGTACTTGCCATTGCTGTTGGTGAGCACTGTATACCTCTGCTGTACGGTGTAACCTATCCTTGTGCTGGTCTCTGCCGAACCGCTTCACAACACAGATATTAAACAGGATGATTGGAGTGCTACCTGTGTTGAGCATGAAGGCTGGCAGCGGCAGCTTGCACGTATTCCTACAGCACAAATAGTTTATTTATCTGAGCTGCCAGCCTGCCATGGCAGTGCTGGCTAGCCCTTGCTTGCATAAGACTTGTTCACAATCACTGCTATTCACCTGCAGAGTCTGTGTCTTCGTACTCTACATTGCTGAGGCTGCCACCTGGAGCGCCAGGTGTTCAATGACCTGTTGCTGCACGCACGGCCAGTTTGTTCGCCGCATTGACATCCTTGTAGTCGTACAAAAAGGGGGGATTGCCAGCAGGCACTGACCTAGGAGCGACCAAGGGTGCTCTCTTGGGTCATCCTCGTCAACGGGACAGTCTTTCGGATTGAACTTGGTTCTGACGTGTACGGACGTTGACACAAATCTGTGCGCTGGTACACTGACTTATCAACTTCTTTCACAACACAAGCTGCACTCCACAATATTGTACAGCAGCACGGTTCAGTTTCAGTTTGGCTTCTGCCTTGTCTATTCCAGCTGTGTCTAATGTGTGCTGCTTCTGTCTTGCTGCTATCTCACTTTGTAGCATCCCGGCCATGTACACTGACAACATCGGACTGCTACAATTACACATTCAACACCTTGACTGGCACAGTCAAGCGCCAATGACAGAAGTTGCAGAAAAGACTTCAGACTCAGCTTGGACCAAGCCTGCCCCATGCTGACTACGTTTTCCTCAAGCAGGCTCTCAAGGCTATGGCACAGCCTGGTGAGCCTTTCAAATACCTTGGCAGAATTGGTCTCCCACTGCTTCAGCTGAGTAGTAATGCCTTGAGCCAAAGCAAATATTGCTTTTGTTGTAGACAATGGCTCACTGAGTCCCGACTGAATGGGGTCAAGCGCAGTGGTTTCCGGTCAGGAAAACAGTATCAAATCCCCGCGTCCACGCGCCTGAATCTCAAGCAGAAAAGAGGCTACAAAAATTTGTGAAGGTGATGACACTCTCTATGGGCATCTGTATGGACATGTATGTGTACATCTACCACACCTTTTCATACTTGCTGCTGACCTGATCACATCATGTGCAGAGTTGCAAGAAGCTGATCAAGGGGGTGTCACACCTTGCAAAACCCTGCCGAAATCACAGATGCTGCTCTCTTGCTTGAGCTTTGGAAGAGGTTCGTAAACAAACAACACAGGATGGGTAAGCGTGTTGATGCTTTTCAAGCTTCTGCTGCAGCTTTAACTGTGCGTTAAGTTATGTTGTCAAGCCATGGTGATGACTTGCTTTTGCTGACAGCCCGTACCTTGCAGGCATTTATTCTGGCAAAAGAGGAGAGAGGCTTGAGGTAGCAGATGGCAGGGACATTGAAAATGAGGCAGCTGCATCCACTGTGATAGCTGAAGAGAACAATGAGCAGCCTGTGACACCAGCAGGAGTATTGACAGCGATCACAACACCGACTAGCTAGCCTGCTGCGCAGTGACTGAGCAAGTACCGCTGTCTGAACCATTCAGCCATTGTGACACTACAGCCATTATGGCTGTCATTGTTTGCTGCACCCATATGGTTGCCTGAAAGGTCAATATTTGATGAAGATGCAGGGCTCTAGTGTACTGCCTAGCAATGTCTCAACTGCAGATTGTGTATCATGCAAATCATCCCTGCACAATTTGGCAAAAGCTGGCAAATAGTCCGGCAAACATTTTGCTAACACTTTTGCCGGCTGCTCAGTGACGGCAAAGTATGGCAAAGCTTCGGCAATAAGTTGCCGGCAATCTGTTGGCAATCGTCGGCATGCGTATTCTTTGCCGATTTGCACTATACACTTTGCCGGCAAACAGGGGTTTGCCACAGTTGCCACAACACTGAACTAGATGGCAAAGTTTTTCGTTGGCAACTGCCTGGCAATCTTTTTCTGCACTGGGATTGCCGGCAAAGTACTGGCGAAGTTACCCCCCTGAATTTGTAGTGTTAAAATATAGAGATAACTCTTCATTGTCAACCTGAGGCAAAACCTGGGTCAATTCTACCTGAAAGGAGGAGTGCCAGAGGTGTTACAGTACGTCAAGAATATTGTCAAAGTTTGAGCTGTCAAGCCAACTGCTCTGGATCAACAGGTGACCTGAGTGTTATACATGCAATTGATTTAGAGCATGAATGCATGCAATGCATTGTGAAAATTACACATGACGCCCTGGTTGCTTCAACTGTCTGCAGATGTATGCGTGCATGATCATAACTCAGTATGGGCCTGACCTGCTTCTAATATTGACACTACGCACTGCTGCTACTGTAACAGGTGAAGTCGGTGGCAGCATCTCAGTTGCGCTTCTTGCAGCGATGATGAGTTTGCTGACAATGACTTTGATGAGTTGCCTGGCTCAGTAGCTGCCAAGCCTGGCAAGCAGCACAGCGGTGCTGCTGCATCTCCACAGACAAACAGATCTAGGAAAGCTTAGACTGAGACTCAGCCTTTCCTCAGCCTTAGAGTAGTTAGTGTGCTAAGCTATAGCTTGGCCATTGTGTCAACAACATTCGCCTGCTTATGAGCTGTCCGTTATAACATTAATGACGGGCAAACGTAGTGGTAGACAATAGCTCTCATACTGATGAATCAATTCCATACTGATGCTGCGTTGAAGCGTTTTGAAGTCAGCCGTCCAAGCATGCGGGAAAAGCACTCATATCAGTGCAGGTCATGCTAAGTCAGGGGCGCTCGCCTGCGGCAGTTTGTCGCCTGCTTTGCAACAAATGTGTGATGCTGAGTTTGAAGGCGATTTCAGCTCAGCTGAAGCACCAGGTTATACTCAGACAGCAGTCAGCTGACACGCTTGCGCGTCAACCGAACGTGCTATGAGCTGTAAGTGCGATGAAGCCAGCCTTGCCAATTCCATCCCCCTGTTCTGAGAGCAATGCTGAGATTCCCCGTCTAGCGGACCGCCCAATCATATCGCGCCTTGTGCCGTTGATTGGGTGCGCCACAAAGGAACAGAAGCACCCAACCTCAACAGACCCTAATCCACTTGCATTACACTGACCAGGGCATCAAGCATGCCACCATGCATGCGTTGGCATGTCTACCTGCTTGTGGATGATGACATACGGGAGGCTGAGGTAGCAGTCTTTTGGGATGCAATTCTTGCAACCCTCAAGGCTTTATTTGGCAGTGTGTGTGTCTTCTTCTGGCACATACTTGGCATTACTTTTTGCACATTTTAGGTTTGGGTTGCTTGCTACTCATGCAGCGTGATTTGCTTAGGCTTATGCGTCACACAGCGTATACATGTGCACATTTGCATCATTATTGCAGTTTAATTTTCTGACAGCACAGAGCATGCTATAGGTGCCATTTGTATTGCATACAATTTTTGCATTTAGGCTTGACATCACGCAGCTGCATGATTGCTGCCTGGATGCTGCCTGTCTCTGCATTGCGCCCTGGGGCTACACCAGGGCGCCCTGTGTTCCTTGAGTTTTCTATGCAAGCTTACGCAGGATGAGCACTCTTCAACGACCTGATACATCAAAAACCACCACAGACACCCAGACAGAGCTACAGACAGCAACGCACTCGCAGACAGAGCTGGTCACGAGTTCCTGTATGCCTTTTCACATTCGTGTGCCTGTGCCTGGACAGACTGCATGACCTAATCCTCGCTCTGGAGTTGCTGCTCTTGCTGAAGGCCGCTCGTGTCCCTGATTTTTCAGGTATAACGAATCATTACACTAGTACTGTGGACATCTGTTTGTGCCTAATGACTCGTGACCAGCAGCGCTCAGCTCAGATCTAACTTCCGGACACAGCTGACATTGTACACAGACTCAGCACAGACAGGCTCGGCCGTGAGTCCACGCTCTGCGCGTCAAGGCTTGCGACTGGGGAGAGCAATGCTGAGAGCAATGCCAGCCCACGCAGAAAGTCATGCCCCCCCCCTCGCCCAAATTGGGGACGAACCCACAACAATCTGGCAAACGATTTCTTTTCGATTGCGAAACGATCAGCGATCAGAGCACGCACAAAGACAGCTAGACTTTAAACGCATTCCATCGCTGAGTTTGTCTCTGCTTTGACATCATACTAAAATGACGCTACCGGTGGTTGCCGGCGCCATCTCACTGCTGTTGGTAAGGATACACACGTTTGCACACGGCGTATGACATCCCTAGCAAGCTGTTGGGGCTAGTTGTGCCAACAGTTAGTTTGCACCTAAGATGCGCCTGCAGTGGTCATTGTGTTGCCTGTTGGTGTGTTGCCTGTTGGTATGTTGCATGTCATGGCGGACATAGCATCCGACGCGACCTCTCGACAGATTGAACGACGGTTGCCTATGACCCTTGACCCCCTTCGTGACTTGCAGGCACAGTTGCTTTTGTCTTTTCCCGCAGCTTCCTATGCGGCCACAGGTGTGTACGTGTTCTGCTGTCCTCCGCCTTCTGCCAAATTGGGGTGCACAACCCTTTCACGAATTTCGTCCCTTTGACCGCGAATCTGTTGTTGACGCAGGCACGGACTGCTCTTCCACAGGTGGGTCCGAAAATAAGCGCGTGGGGTGTGAATACGCAGCTTGTCCTATTGGCACTAGCTTCTTTTTGTTTGTAGAGCTTTGTGCAGGTTTGTCTACCTGGTGGTGTGCAGGGTACTGTGATGGCTCAGGCTTGAGTTGTGTGGATACGTCTGATAGCACACTGGGCACTAGTTGCACCGCTATTCCGGAAACAACCTCTCGCTGCGTTTGTACGACGGGGCCGCTTCCTGAGAACGCTGACTGCGAGGACGTTGTCGGCAATGGCTATAGTGGTAAGTCTACATCGTATTGATGCTGCACAGGCCAGACTTCGGCTTTGCAACAAGCCCAGTTCATCGATTCAATTGACATTCACGCCTTTGCTACCCATATTTGCCTCTGAATTCTTAAGCAGCCTGTGTGTCAACTGCAGACGTGAGTGCACCTTGCGCCGACGGCTTGGTGTGTGACCAAGCCCATGTTGGTTATGCTGGACAGTGTCTGCCTCCTGATGTCAAAGTATACACTGAAAGCTGTTCACAGACAGGTATGCCTCACAACAGCAGCATTGTCAACTCCTGAGGTACAGAGCACTTCATTTGGCCAGCTGCTGTACTGTTGAAGACTCACATCAAGAGTTTGCCTTGCATTGTGAGGTGTGCTGCTGCAGGAACTGCTTGTCAGCGCGGTCTGACATGTCTGGCCTTGGACGCTGTGAGCTATGGGCTCGTCCTGCCTTTTGACAACTACACCGCTTGTGTGCAAACTGCTTCTGGAGATAACATATGCGAGTGTTATCCTGGCCCTATACCTCCCAACGGATATTGCTTCATATATGGTAACATTCCCCATACCAATCATGTACACAACAAGCTCTGAGGCTTGCAGAGTCCCATATGTGAAATTGTCTGTGCAGCCCGACACTTCAGACTAACATCTGATCTGCATTGTCTACACTGCAAGCTGCACGCCTGTGCATGCAGAAGACCGATGCCTGTACAGTCCCAGCTTTCAATGGCTTGAATGTCCTCATCATGCAAAAAGAGCAGCAGCTGCCATTTAGATGGCTTTTCCTTTGTGGGAGTTGCCAGGTCACTGATCACCTAAAGGCCAAGGCCTCCCTTGCAGACCAAAGCTGAAATCCTTGTAGCGTCACCATGCTAAGTTGTGTCAATGCTGCTTTGTATGTGCAGCCTCTGCAGGATCAGCTACACCTGCATAAGCTAGATCTCATGCAAGGGTCTGCTGTCCAGCCATGCTGCATATGTAGGGGCTGCATGTGAAGATGGATACTATTGCGATACTGGTAGAGCAGATGCCACTGGCGGTTACTGCCAACCTATTGATGGGGTAGCTACTGCCCAAGCTTCTGGTTTGGCTGTTAGTGGGGGACCAGCTGAGGCCCCAGCTGGGACCCCAACTGGGGCGCCATCTGAGGCGCCTTCTACCCCAGCCGTGACCACAGCGGCATCAAACCAAGCATGCACTAGCTCTGGTATGCAATTCTTCTATGTTATTTGAAAGATTCTGTTGTGATTAGCAACAGAGAGCGTCTGATGACCAGTGTAATATCACCATATGGCATCAATGCCTGATTCGCAGGTTCTGCATGTCCTGATGCATAACAAGTGTCATGTCATGCAGGCTTTCGTGTAGCATGTTGTCTCCCGTGGCTTGTTCCTATATCACTCTCAAATGAAGTTGTGCATGCTGCCTAGCTATTGTTTGAAATAATGCTGCACTGATTGTTTGGTCTCTTTGTAGGAATCATCTGCGGAAACGGCGAGACTTGCATGGACACGACAACAAATCAGACGTGCGGGCCAAACACCGTTACTGGCTGTCTGTGCTCTTCTGAAGAAATTGAGGAAGGGGGCCATTGTGACCTGTATGGTGAGTAAGCACTGTACTGTATGCTGCTCAAAACAGCACTTTTCCCGCAGAAGCCTCTGTTGCTTTGCTCACAATGTCAACCTGGGCTTGCAGCACAGCACAGCATCATTCAAGGCATGCCAGGCATTCACTTGTCCTGAGTACTGCAACATCGTTGAGTAGAAAACTTTGGTCAGCTGGCGTCAGCATCTCTTGATGTGATGCTCAAGCTTGCGCTTGTTGCACGTATCTAGCTCCTCATGAGCTGGAAAGCGTTTTAATCATTATTATTATTATTATTATATTATTAATACTATTACTGTTATTTCTATTATCATGCTTATTGCAGGTGCTCCCTGTACAACTGCATTCAACACCACATGCAGGACCACTCGCGCAGATAGCACCGTTGGCAAATGCGCCTCAGAAGATCTCCTCCCTAGCGGAGGCGACTGCTCAGCAACAGGTGACTTCATGCTCAATGTTGTAGGGCAGAATCCCACATTGCGCATGAGATGCCCCCCAGCTCATTGTACCCTGCTACATGTACACTGTGTACACTCAAATGCTTTGGCTTGCCTTAGTCTTATGAGGCTTTCAGAAAACTAGACCTAGCTTTCAACAAGATACGCATGTTTGCACTGCACGCGCATGCTGGCTGAGGTGGCTTGACTAAATGCTGAGGCCCTTTCAGTGATTGTAATCAAGTACATTCTTTGTTCATGTTGTGCAAGGACTAAGAATAATAATAGTAAAAAAAAACAAACAATACTATTATTATTATTAGTAATAATAGTAGTGTGCAAGGACTGACACGGCATATGGACTGCTCTATGCACCCCTGCATCAAGTGCTTGCAGGCTGATGTGATTTCAGGATGCTGAGTGATGGGGGTGGATGCTTGCAGGCACGTACTGCTGGCCTGGTACCAGTTGTATGGCCAATGCACAGAGCCAGTTCTGCTCTCAGACTGCCAGCGGGAGAGGGCTCTGCACTTGCGCTAATACTTCCATACCCTTCGGCGACCTATGCGAACCCTGGGGTACCTTCATCTGACTTTGCATCGCCACAGCTTGCAATTTTCCCTGCTTGTTTTTGGATCTGACGCATTTGCATGTTTGCCTGCATGGAGTGTGATTTTGAAGCCCTCCACGCGCTTGGCAATATATGTGGTAATGCTGTGAGTTGTGCATTTGACACGCATCATAGGCTTGCAGGGGTTTCCAATCACACAATGTTTTTGCTTGTTCCTGTGTGATGGAAGCCATTGAGGGCTCATTTTGTGAGTAATGAGAGTTCCTTCACGGCTTCAGTGCTAATGCAGGCGCACATTGTGACCCAACTACCAGATGCGTAGTCAACAGCCAGGGCGAAGCTTACTGCGTGGGAGCACAGACAGTAAATGCTACCAAAATTCCTGCCCCTACATGCAGTCCCAATGGCACACCTGGTGAGTTGAACCAGCAAAATGCATCATGGTTATTTGTGGGTGATCACAGCACAGCTAGCAACTGTCGAGCTTGAAACTTGCAAGACATCAGTGCAGTCACACTCATCATGTCTGTTCATGCAACAAGGGAGGAGCTTGCAGCCAGCTTACTTTGCATGCACAAGCAACAAGCTTGCCTCCTTAAGGAGCACACATTAAAATAGACATGCAAGAAGCAAAGTCTGGATGCGCATTTCACATCTTGTGTGCGGCTGGCCCAAGCACTCAAGTGTCATGACAGAATTCAGTGCGTGTATGATAGAAGAGTGCAAGTGCCCTGCAGGACCCTCTGCACAGTTTTGCGGCACTGGGCACACCTGCTTGAACACCATGGGCTCCCTCTGCTCTTCTTCAGATCAAGCATGCACTTGCTCTGCAACAGCAGCACCAGCCAATGGTGTCTGCCAGTTGTATGGTGAGCAACTCATGCGCTGCCATGCAGCACAAGCTCCCTCAATGCATTCACCCTGTGTCCTCACTCCAGTGCTTGCCCTGCATGTGTGCGCAGCAGTCATGCTTTGAATGTTTGTGTTGTATGTGCATCAGGAAGCGTGGTCCTGATGGTTGTAGGTGAATTTGAGTAGCAGCCGTTTGTGTATGCATTGCAACTGTGCATTGCAACTATGATGACATGCCTTGTGCTCATGACTTCATCACGGCATGTTACCTTATGTCACATTGTGTTTTGTGGGTTGTAGGACATATCTATGTAACCTCCACCCTGTGCAATCTCAAATCAGTTGCATGCGCATGTAGGTGCCCCATGTGCTGGGCAAACAGTTTGCAGACCGCCACGGGCTGACACCACTGTGGGCTTCTGCCTGCCTGAGTACTGGGGCAACACCATTAACCAGGCAGGCGCTGGCAGTTCATATGGGGGGGTGACAGGCCCATGGGTGGGCGGCCTACAAGCAGTGGGTGGGGCTGGTGTATACACCGGCTCTGCTGGAGCCTCGCCCCCACCCCCACCCTCTCCACCCCCACCCACCTCTGCTGCAACTCTGCGCCCAGTGAGCGCTGTTGAACTCTGTGGAGAAGGATGTCATGGCTATGATTCTGCATTCTCAGGCTTTTGTGTGTCATAAACAAGATCTTGCCTGATTTGCTGCATTTGCTACTAAGCGTGTACTTCAGGCGTGAAAACCTTTGCTGTTTGTGGCAAGGGGCATCTTCTTTACATCAGCGTCTGTGAAAACACTGACATGCTGTTGTAGGTGTCTAAGTCTGCTACGAAGATCTACTCTGTCAAGGCTACTTGCACACTGCAAGATGTCTTGATCACAGACTTCCAGCAGGCGGCATACCAGAAGCAGGTATCGCATGCGTCAGCTGTGTATTGCTTGCCAGTCATCTTTGGCATGGTAGTGCCTACCATAGCCGCTGCGCCCATTGCCAATCATCAACACATTTGTTACCAAATCTGGAGTATTATGTATACCTTGCAAATGCACATGCTTGCTCAAACTGCGGCAGCAAGCTTGACAGTTGCATCCTGGGCATTGTGTGCAAGCAACTAACAACTAGACTTTGATTGTTGCATTTGACCAGTCTGTTTCCAATGAGTGCAGTACCTGCTTCCACATCTCTGCACTGTGAATGTCAGGCAGATGCTCACGATGTGCAAGATTTGGTGCACGCCATGCTGACATATGCTTGTTGCAGTTTATTGCAACCTTGGTCACCAACATTGAAGCTCTGACTGGCAGCCCAGTCAGTTGTAACATCACCAGTTTTAAGTCTGGATCAGTGGTTGCTACCATCCAAACAGATTTTCTGGATGCTGACCAAAGCAGTGCTACAACATACGCAAATGTGATGAAAAGCGGAGACGCTTCAAGCGTTTTTGGGACAGGCTATGGAAGTGTGTCTGTCGACCCAAACTCTGTCCAGACTTCATTGGTGTCCAACCCTGCACGTAAGTCTCCATGATACTACCAACTGGATTCAGGCCATTGAATGTGAGCCTGTACTCACTGCAGGATTTGCTTTGAAGCATGCACATACAAAAACAGTCACGCTGCAGTCATTGCAGATCAACAAGATCTAGATGTTGTCTGTCTAGATGTTGTCTGTCAGAACTGATATGCACCTGTCAATAAGTTGAACTAACTTGGGTCTGACGCTTGCTGTTGCAATGCAGACACCAGTGGTGCTGCTAGCCGCTCTCTAGCAGCGGCCTCATTGGGTGCTGTGGTGATAGCTTCCATGCTGGTGTGGTGAGCAGGCTTGGCATGCCATGGAGGTCTTGCAAGTTGTGGTTGCAGTACCATAAGCAAGGGTCCACAAGAGAGCATACAGTCAAACCTTGTGATGAGCTGTTGTTTACACTGCTTTCTGGAAGTTCATGTTCAAGACACTTATGAAGAAAGAAGATGAAGAAGAAGAAGACAAAGATGAAGAAGAAGAGTAAGAAGATTACAAGCTTTGGATTCTGCACCCTTTGGATGTTCTTACCACAGGGACATGAAACGGTTTTGCATTCTTTTCTTTTGGAAACTGACGACAGTCTGTAGTGCATCTCAAACCTGCTGCACCCTGAACCCTTTCCAACACCAATACTTTTGTAAGCACTCGGCATTCCGGACTTATCACGGAGGTGCCTCAGTTGACTGCAAGCTTCGTATGGCCTGTACTAGCAGGCATCTGGCTTCTGTGTAGCAGCCCAGCCCGATACAATCATTGCAAAACAGTAAAGGACTGTGATGTCAAATACAGGCAGTTGTCTGAGCTCTGCAAACGAGTGTGCACTTGGGGCTCTGTTTTTGAATTGTTTCGACATGAAACCTGTGTGGCCTGAGCAATTCGCAGTGGAGACATGATAAACAGATCTGGTCTAGACCCAACATTTGTCAGGGTTCCAGTGGGGTCAATAATTATTACTGCTAGCTAAAACGCCCCTGAATCCGCTGTACCATGTACCTCCTTGAACACTACCACGAAAACTTACATTGGATCAGTGCATTGCATGAGACCAGGACCGCGGATGCTGACTCAGCAGCAGCAGCTGGGTCCTCAAGGGTCAGCTGGCATGCAGGCGATATAAAACCGGGCATGACAGGCACGCGGACATAGAATTCCAAACACTCCACGCAGAACCTTTCGAACACATTCTTTTGTCACTTGCATAACAAACGCGCAGCTCAATTAACTTGAGTTAGGAGGCCCATCGTCCGGACGTTTTAAGGCTGCAAGAATGAGCTTGTAAGATCCATGCCTTTGTCATCACTGCCTAGTCGACCGACCGTTATACCAGCGCAAATATATCACATTTCCAGCCTGCTCGGGCCGTCATATGTGCTTGGCCAGCGCGTGCTGCACGAGCTTTCACTGCAGTCTTGCTGATACTGAGCACTCTCCTGACATCTTTGTTTGCGCTGCAGTGCCTCACTGAGAGCTCGTCTGTATATGGAGAAGGTCAAGCTCATGTTTGGCGGAAGGCGCAGAGCTGGTGGAGCTAATGTAATGACAACCACCACTAGCACCGGCACCGGCCTCGGAATGCACCACGCGCACGGTCGGACCAGCGCAGGAGCACGTCCTGGCTGTTTTGGCTTCGGAAGACGTCGTACCACTGGATACTACTAGCGCCTATCCGTTGGGCTCCTGAGCAGCCTTTGACTCCGTTTACCCGGCGAAGCAAACTACGTGCAAAGCTGGATCCATGTGGACAAATTTCAGTTGCTGTTTCTGCCTCTAGACAGATTAGTTGTACATGATCAGATATGTCTGCAGCCATACAGTGTGGAAGTATCAATGTGTGATGAAGTACAAAACTACCATCTATGCTATTAGAAGTGCTGTTCAAACACTGAGTAGAACACTTTTAGAGTGACCTAAATCCTCCTGTTAGGTGATCATGCATGTAGCGCTGTATATTCTCAGCCTGATATGAGACCAAAGTTGCTTCCCACACTGCAGCATAGGAGGACTTGGCCTGCACAGAAGTATTCAGACATCTACCAATGTGGTCTGTAAAAATGTAAAGGATATGACGTCGGACGCCAGTCGCATTTGAACACCCTCGGTTAACCAAATTTGATATTTGTGCCGGAATTCTGTAAAGCACTCGCATGCAGGCACCTGGTTATTCAAACATAACTGCTTGATCACATCCTAAGCACACACACACCTGAACAGCACAAGTTGAAATTGGCGGCACAATTTGAGAGTCGCTGACGTGTGTACACAGTATTCAGTAAGTTATTGTTTACATAAGAGTGATCAGTCTGCAAGCTGGTCACTGACAGCTTCAGATTTTCAAGTCTGAAACATGTCATCGTGTAGGCCTACACAACAGGCAGAAGATGATCACTGAAGGAAGCAAAATCACAGTCAATGCCTGACTTGCCTATGCTGTCACAGTGTCACGATGTATGGAATGTATACTAGTTCAATGTTGTACACTGTTGGCCTAGTGCCGTCAAATTGTCAAGTCACATACAGAAACAGTCAACAATGCCACAACGATAAATCAGCCAGCTACCAAGGTATGACACCTGACTACATCCAATGGATCTAACCCATTGCAACAACGCTGTTGTAGCAGTTGCTAGGCAGGGAATACTAGCAGCTTGTGATGGCCAGCATCAGTCAGCCTCATGTGCACATGTGTAGCACGGCTTATATGGAGCCAAACCAGAGGTAGCTGGCCAAGAAGGCACCACCCATGAGGATGGCCTTGTGGTCAGGACCAGCACTGGGAGGGAATGCCACAAAGAAGTTCCTGGCTCCAGAGCAGCAGGATCTGCAAGCAGCAACCAAGCTTCAGCACACACCAGAAACAGACAGAAACTTGATGCGAAGCAATGCATGACAACATCCCGCTGTGTTGCAGGGTACATTGCAGCAACATCTGCATGACCATCAGTGCAGTTTGAGATGTTGACTTGGATCACAGTATCATTAGGCTGCAATAGTATGAGTCATCTTACATAGTCTGTGATGCAGCAAGCTCAAAACAATCCAGATACAAGGCAGTCAAGCCAGACAAGGTATTTGGCAGGACAAGTAGTGGTCAGCATGCAGCCTAGGTTCAGATGCATGCGTTATGCAGCAAAACAAGAAGAGGACTGACCTGGCACAGCCAGGGTAGGTGTGCACAATCTCCCCCACGCGGTCAGCACCATCACCGGGGTGGATGGACACCTTGTTCTTCTTGCAGCACAGGTTGGGCAGGCAGCTTGTTGAGCAGCAGTTCTGGCAGCAAGGCTCTGCAGGGCACCAGTCAGCATGTGGGTCACTGACTCAACCCAGGCAGAAGCTTAGTCATTGGGATGTCGTACTACAGAGAAGGTGCAAACAGCTGTATACAGCATGTGGGTAACCATTTGCTCAACGCATGATTACTATGAGCAAACAGGAACAACAATAGCAAGTGCTAATACAGCATGTACAAGTGAAAATGCAGCGGTCTAAGGTGCAAATGACAGTGTCGTCTTGTTTGGGAACCGAACAGTCTGAGAACATGGCAAAGAAAGCTGCAGGAGAAGATGGAGAGGTTTGTGCTGGTGGTCAGGCGCTAGTTCTTCCAGAAAGCATTGTGCTGCACCGTTGTATGCAGAAAAGCTTTTGCAAACAAAATCTAGCTGAGAAGCTTGACATGCATCGATACGATTAGAATATATGTGCTGTGAAAGAACTGCGCAGCAAACTGTCAGGTGCCAAGAATTTGGCTAGAGCGCTGACACGAGAACGACATTGTCACACAATGCATTCAACATCCATGAAGTCAAATGTTGCAGAACAAAGCCACAGGTGACCACAAATAAGAAGCTTGCATGGCCAGCATGGACTGGTTAAAAAGCATGCATCATAGATTACTGGGTAGCAAAAGAGTGAGGCAAGGAGTCGGGGTTGGAGCTAACCTTGCAAGGTGTAGATGAGGTGGTTGGCAGCATCAAAGACCTTGATGAAGCTGCTGCAGTTGCAGCACTGGGTAGACTGCTCTGCATACCCCAACACATCCCCTGCAAGCCACATCAGTCAGCTCATGACACTTTTCTGATTCAACATTCACCTGAAATGGGCAAATGTCATGCAAGTCTGGCTACAACTACAGACTGAATGTGCTAGTAAGTTGAGGCAGAAGTTGTCATGTCTATAGACCCTGCCAGCCTGCTGATCAAGCACAAGCGATTGTTGCAAAGCACCTTGCAACAAATACAAGTGACGAATGCAGCAATGACTGGACAGGCATATTGTGGCTGATGTTTGCAAAGACTTTGCCAGTACTGTTGATGGACACTGCTTGTGCTTCCAAAGCGCAGCCATAGTTGTGGTGCGGTATTGCAAGCAGGGTGAGAGCGTTTACCATCAGTAGAGCGCACAAACATCTTGAGAGGGTTGATGATGGTGCAGTTGAAGGGCCAGCAGAGGAAGGGGCAGGGGCAGCCCCGGGGCCTCTCCATGGTGAAGCTCAACCCATTGTACTTGTCCTGCACCGCACAAACACATGTTAATGACTGGGTCATGCATGATGCAGAGTTGCTAAATGAGCTGTGGAATTCAAGCTCATTGGTTCCCACGTGCTGTTGTAAAATCTGTTGTCAAACACGACATAAATGCTTGACCAGTGTTCTTGGCATAAGATAAAGCATACAATTACTCCCACTCTTGGATGTTTAATGCCCTGGGCTTGTATGCTGGTTTGGGACAACCCAGGTGTGTTGTGCAAGCAATGTTCCAGCAAAACACAGCATTCAGAAGTTGCAACCAGCCAATGACTGGAAATCAGCCAGTGTCAAGCAAGTACCGCTTGCAGTAGTTTAACTGAAAAAGAGCTGTCGTCACTATTGGAATTTGTGCAGCACTAGGTAGGCAAGACTGCAGGGACGTTATTGTGCACTCTGGAATCTCTATATTATCGTAGACACTAGCTGACCAATGGCCACTGCCTGCCATTGCAGTACGTGAGTCATGCTTGTGGCAGTTTGATTAAAACCAGCTGTTTGAACTTGTCAAGACAGCATGGCAGCTGGTCAAGATGAAGTACCACCTTGGCTGTGAGTGTGAGCCTTTTGTAGCAGCCTGGGAGGCAAAGGCAGTCACATCCAGGATTGTAGTCATCTACAATCAAAGAAAGCTCTCCAGCACTGTACTCGTTGTCAGTTGGCATCTCTGCAAAGCCTCTCACACACGGCTTGACCAGATACTGCAGTCACAGATAAACCTTCAGCTAGGACCTGAAACCCTTTTACGGCACAGCCAATGACTGGTAAGGCATTCAATCCACAGCGTACCTCTCTCAAGCCGCCCCCACAGCAAGCCTCTCTCCAGGAGCACTTGAATTGCTCGAGGAAGATTCCCCTGTACTGTACGTGGACTGTGTTCAAGGGCGCAAAGACGCCTGTCCCCACCGACTCCGCTCTGGTCTGCAGGTTTCAGTTGAGTCAGCAGCCGTGGTCAACAACAAGCAGAATCTCTCAACGTCGGAAAGTGACGCTTCGTGTGGATGATTATGCAAAGTCCCCACAGTGATGCTCTTTACCGGTACAGAGCCAGACGGCATGTTGCTGCTGTTGGCTACAAGTAATGTGGTGCTCATCTCTTGAGCTTGCGGAGGGCCAACGGCAATCTTGTGAGCGTGCATTGTCGAAATGCTTCAACACGTTAACTCCGGGGAGTGATGCAAACAAGAGCTGCTGTCACAGACCGCTCTGATAGCAAGCGATTGTAAATGATGTCTCAGGCAGGCGACACCTTAAGTTGGGCAGGGAACAATGGCGTCGAGTTGAAATGTAGCTGCTGCTCAATTTGTACAGCAACGTGAAGAAGATGTACAGCACCATCATAATTGGCGCCAAAAAAGTTTCCTTCAGAGGAAGAGTCTGCCGTACAAGGCTGCAGCTGTAATTGTGCAGAACTGCTTGACTTTCAACCTGTCCAAATTGGACATGACATCACATTGTGTTACAAGCTTGACACACAGAAGCTTAAGCATCTGCATTGAAGCGCATGAAACCTGAAATATATCAATGACTTGCACTGTTACCATGCGTTACATCAGACAGCATGTCAGTATGGTGAGCGGCAATAAATCAGACGCCAAGCAATGCGCACGGGCTTTTTAATAAAATTTGAAGCAAAATTCAAGCTACATTGACCTGGGGCCAAAGACCTAGTCTACAGTAGTGTCTAGGCTGATACAGTTCTCATAGCAGAGGATGCAGCAGCAACACTGCTGCACGTGCTGACATTGTGTTGAATTCATGTGTTACGATCTCTAATAATAATAATAATAATAATAATAATAATAATATTAGAGATCGTAACACAGAAATTCAATACCATGTCAGAACATGCAGCAGTGTTGTTGCTGCTGATATCATTAGAGATCGTTATACATGAATTCAACACAATTCATGTGTTACGATCCCTCCTCAATAAAATTTGACCCAGCCTCAGACGGCTTATGAGCCACAGAAATCCCGCAGCTGCTGATACAGATACAGCGCAAGCACCATTGCGACTGCCTCATCCAGGCTCAGAGGTGCTGGTAGTGCAGAAGGCCCACCCCCCGGATGTTCAGCAACCCCTCCTGCCCCATGCGCAACTGCAACTGTGGACCCCAGTCCTTCCTCACCTCCTGCCAAAATGGGAGCAGCTGCTGCCTCAGCTTGACCCAGCCCCAGACGGCTTATGAGCCACAAAAAGAAATCCCGCAGCTGCTGATACAATTACAGCGCGAGCACCATTGTGACTGCCTCATCCAGGCTCAGAGGTGCTGGTAGTGCAGAAGGCCCACCCCCCGGCTGTTCAGCACCCCCTGCTGCCCCATGCGCAAGTGCAACTGTGGACCCTGGTCCTTCCTCACCTCCTGCCAAAATGGGAGCAGCCGCCGCCTCAGCTTGAGCAGCTGCTCCTGCAGTGCACAGTCACCTGATTGCATTCCCACCTTGCATACACCACAGCTGCTGGTCGCTTCAGGGGCACAGCATTCAGAGCTCATGAAGCAGGCAGCAGCTGCTCCTGCAGCCGCCTGTTTCATCAGCTCCGAATGCTGTGCCCCTGAATTTCAAGCGACCAGCAGCTGTGATGTTTACAAGGTAGGAATGCAATCAGGTGACTGTGCACTGCTTCCACAGCTAAAAGGTATCACAAAACAAACACAAAAACTGCACAGTCAATGCTGGAACTGGTGCAATCTGACTGGTATACAGCCTACATGCAGCATATGCACGTTGGATGTGACATGGGATAGACAGTCTGTGTGATCTGGCTGGCTGCAGCAGACCACATACGCATGTATGGTTATGTCTCTCATGTGACTGACATTGTGTCACATTTACCTTTTGCGCTGCTGCCTGCAGTACTGGTCGAGGCTCCAGGTGCGCTGCTGCCTGCAGTACTGGTGGAGGCTCCAGGAGACCTGCAAGCAGTCGATGGATCATCACCTGACTAGCCAGGCACATCAGATAACAAAGACCAGGCAACAGCATGCCCATATGTGCAGCTGGCAGGCATGTACGCCCACAAGCACAAAGTATTTGCATGTCTGCATTGCCAGCGCTGCCAAGCTGTAAGCTTTGCATGTTGTTTGATGTGACAATGCACGCACAAGCCGTAGAACTACCATGTCACAAGATCTGTGACTGAAACGAATACAATGACAAAGACACGCCAATCAGCCCTGTGCGAAAGATATGTTGATTGCTCTACGCCTGCTGTCTCTGCAGGTGTTGTCATGGACAGGCATATACCACACGTTCCCATCAGCAGCAGCAGATGGGAGTGCTGCTTGGTGTGAAGGCTGGGTGCAAGGCTCTGACTTATGTGTCAAAATCTGATCCACAGGATGCGCAGCGTCTGCTGCCAGGCATTCCAAGGAGCCTCGTGACATCGATACTAGCAAAGCTGCTGACTGATGCAAACATTCAACATGCATGCAGAGTGGAAATCGTGATGAGGAATCAGCAAGTACCCGGTGGCAGGCGTCTGTTGTGCTGGCTCTTGGTGAGACAGGTTGCTCTCTTGGCTTTGGTGTCTGCCAGAGACACCACTCCCCAGGGATGAACCACTCCTAGACCCGCACAGCGTCCGGTTTGCTGGTGGCCTAGCCTCATCACCCACCCGCAAACAGTATGCCGATATGTACGAGCACTGTTCCAGCACTTGTGTCCAGTCTACCTGCACGTTATGAGCACTGCATATGACAGCATCACAATGACAATTGCAAGCAAGCTTGCCAGCAAGGGAATGGCTGGTGGAAGACCCACTGCCCCTTCTGCATAGACTGCAGACTGCTTCTAGGCTGGCCACGTTTTGCAGCCATGCAGAGAAGAGCATGTGCACAACATGGCCTGCTTAGCTACAGGACATGTCAGCCCAGGCAGAGAACTGTGCAACACTTCAAAACCTTGCATTATACAAAGACCACATCATGGTTGATGTGCTTCTCAGACTGAACAACCACACCCTTCATAAGCAAGTCTGAAAGGCGTTGAGGCAGGAGCGCAGCCTGACCAGCATGATCAATAGCATACCTGTTGAACATTCTCGCCCTCATTGAAGCAATACCAAGTGCCAGAGGGTGCACTGGCATAGGTTCTGAAGCGAGCGCTGCTCACTTCATTGCCCCCTGCCCAGACCAAGAAGCCCACCAGGTCATACATGACCTGCTGTTGGGGAGGCTCCATCCTGGGGCCCACGTTTATTGCCCCCACTGGCCTCACCTGACCACAGAATTGAGCAGTGCTGTAGATGCTGCAGGCCGGCTGAGCACACAGCAGCATGCATCAGGCTGAAGCCTTGTGCAGTGACAAAATGAGAGCCAACAGCAGCATACATCATGATGGGTTTGGCTCATGCTGCTGATCAGGTTGTGTCAGAAGGCACTGCAGGAACTTACTTTGATTCGACAACAGAGGCGTTGCAGCAGCAAGGCAGTCATGCAGACTATGCCAGAGGTTATGCTGTACCTGGCAATCCCTTCTGTGCCCATGGCCATTGAGCAGCTGGATCTGCAAGAGCAGGGTATTGGGAAGCTCCCAAAACCTGCGGTGTCTGGCCGTTGGCTGCTGGCAGAGAGGGCAGGCGCTGCCAACACGCTGATTGCTGGACATGTGCAGGTCTAGGCAGCCTTCGATTGTGCCGCAAGTATGGTCAAATGCCAGGGTCAATATCCGCATTTTCTCATCAATGCCGGCAAAACGGTGTTCTAGAACCGCAGCAGGAGCATTTGGTGCTTGCTGGCCTGGGTCACCAGCTCCAGGGCAAAGGCTGCATACCTTCTGCAACAAACCTGGCCCTGTTGGCACATGTGATGCTCAGCAACATGCTGCTGCATACAAAGCTCGATGGCGAGCACATATGTAAGGCATGATGCTCAAACATGCTACTCACCCGGAATGCTGCTTACACTTGGCATTCATGCACCTGCCAGGGATGTGGCTTGCCCTAGTCCATGATGCTGCTGAACCAGCTTGTCCAAGCAGCTAAAAGCTTGCCATATGATGCAGCTCAGTTTTGTCAGGCAGACACAATGAAGCTGCAGCTTTGACTGACCTGGGTGTTGACCCTGCTGGCAAACAAAAAATCTGCACTGGACTTTGCGTGCCCATATTGTCTGGTACAGCTGTGCCAAATGCCGCTGTGATATGAGCAGAGTGCACCCCATGAAGAAGCTCCACAATATAGCTGCCAGGGTCCTGCTGCTGGGCCTCGTCTGGTCTGCACAGACAGATGATGACGATGGGTACAAGGCAGTCTCACTGCGGATGACCTGGGCAGGAGCAGACATTCATACTCAGGTATGTAGGCTCACCCTACGACCAACTCATGAGTTTGCCTAATATGGTTCATACCCATTAGGCCGCTTCTTTGCTGATACAGATGTTTGACATGGTGCTGCAGCAATGCGACCATGTTGTTTAACTGGCAAGGTGCCCGCAGCAAAACAAGGTCTCTGCCAACGCCGGGATGTGCGACAGGAGCTGCCAAGTGGCGCTCATATAGCTCAAATGAGCGGGACCCGACATTGAGCAGCAGCCCTGCGCAAACAAGTACACGCTTAGAGCGAGTCACTGACTCTTGAGGCCGCCTCGATGCCGCTGTCGATACAAATTACACAGCAGCTGCACGACTCGAACTCGGATCTCCCGTACACAGCGACTCGTCCTGCATTCTCTAACAATATGCAACGATCAGACACTGAAGCAATACCTCGCTTGGCACTGCGTCCCAAGATAACGTGTAGTTGGCCGTTGACAACAGTAGCCTAACTGGGTATCGCCAAATTCCTGCCATCTGATGCCGACCGCAGTGGTTGGCCGTGAATAAAAAGATAGATCAGACGTATTGGGTGCTACGTGCACACGCAAACCACAGATGGTGTCGCCTCTGGTCCTGTGTGATAAGCTGGCAATGGCCAGAGGCCGGCAGAAGGTGAGCCAAGCATGGCGGCAGCGGTGGATGTCAGCCTGTGTGCCAACTGGTGTATCAGTCCAAGAAGGCAACAGCAGAAGAAGAGGTAGGCTCAAGTCTGCTTCTGATAGTGTTTTACAGGTGGTTCATCCTGAGGCGATAAATGGTGCATCATAGCATGTTTGCTGTCACGCCATGTCTGACATGCAGGGCCTGCGCGAATCGTCTTCACCAGTGCTGCTCAGCCCTCGGAAAATCTTGCCTTTTCTCGATCTTCTGCAACTCATTGAAAGCATGGCTGATCTTATGCCGTGTCTGACATGCAGGGCGTCAGCAAACCGTGGGGCTGCCTTCACCAGTGCTGCTTCGCCGTCAGGAAGTTTTGTCTTTGACTAATCTTATCATGCAACTTGTTTTCAGCGTGAATGATCTCACATCATACAGGGCATCTGAATCTCTGGGGGGATTGCCTTCACCAACAATTGACTGAACACGATGTGTAACATCAATGACTGGGCACCGCCTCAAATGAGGTTGTGCTTTTTCATTTTCCATTGTGGTTTTAGCAAACCTCAGCACTGAGACAAGGATGCCAGAGTATCTGCATGAGATGCCTGTACGGAAACTTAGCTCTGGAATTACAATAATTGTAGCCTGTCCACACCTATGGACTGCCTGAGATACACATCAAAAGTTTTACTACCGTAACTGTTGTGTGGTACAACAGATCTGTGTCAAGTTCGAACTGTTTGAATTCATATTGTATACTCGGCGAGCGCGCTGTGATGCCATGCTACCGTATGCTGTAACTTGGCCATGACGATTCAAATTTGACAACGAAAGCTTGAAGTCATGTAACGTGCTGACCGCTTTGATTTGACCCGGATGTGCATGACAGCTGGTGCTGGTGCATGCGAGTCGCCCGTCCTACTTTTCAGGGTGCACATGCCAGCATGGAATCAAAAGCTTTGCTCCTGCGCACTAACTATATGCATAAACGTGCACCTCCTTGAATGTTTGAGACTGGCTACAATTGCTGAAGCATTGTCAGTCAGCTGACATATATCATCAGCCCTTTGCTCCTGGTGCCTTGCGTCCTCCAAGCAACCCTCTGATGCCATACTGTATCAATATGATGATGCCCACTGCAAGGCCACCTATCAGACCACCAGCATGAATCCTGCAACAGTCAGACTCTGCAGTGTGGGCAGCACTTCATTGTTGCAAAACAGCATAAGCTGATGCATGCAGTCCTGCTGGCCATTTGTCCGCAAGCTTGGCTGCAACATTTGATGTCAATGCTGCAGAAACATCTGCAGACGCAGACAGGACTGTTCAGTCCTCCACGCAAGGCATTTTTCAGCAGGCAGAATGCTGATGGCTGTTGCGTACCCATT
>JAABUK010002539.1_pt1 | contig 32587 bp, 34 predicted proteins | sample 5559141 | NCBI WGS metagenome assembly JAABUK01 (sample SAMN10711869, study PRJNA513367) | rock metagenome | isolation source: Antarctica rocks | place: Antarctica: Victoria Land, Pudding Butte nord | collected 2016-01-03 | reverse complement strand
AAATAGTGTGGGATTGGGGTGGGCGATATTTGGCTGGAGGAAATAGTGTGGTGAGGAGGGGAAGGGAGGGGGGAGAAGGAGATTGATACCATTTGATGAGTGATGCGCGCTTGCGTGTTTGGATATGACTTCGGAATTCTCTAATGGCATCTCGTATATATGGATATGATTATCTGCCATTCTGCCAGCCGCATCCCGCTTGCGTATCTTCTGTCTTGATTGTGGATCTCGCATGTTATACTCTATTCTCACATACATTACCTTTCCATCCTCCCTCCCTCCACACCCTCGCTACTAACTTACTAGTCCTATCCTCTCATCACCCCAACAACAGTTCTTGCACTGCATTTCTAGACTTGGCCTGCCACTAATTCCTACGCCGTCTCCACCAAAACCAACGCACCCTCCTGCCTCGTCGATTCGATTCCAAACTGATATTGCACTTCCTCAATAGCAAAATCATCTCAACTCACGACCCACCACCTCTCCGTGAGTCAACAACGCTAACATGGCCACTCACGTAGTATACAAATTCGACGGGCGTGGTAAGTATGAATGTGAATACCTTAGTAAACTTCAAGTCTTGAGTGTTTGGCCTTGCTCGGAACGAAATTGCAGTTGCTTGAGCCGATCCAAACAGCTGGAACAGATCTGTACAACTGGAAGCAATCTGGATACAGAAATAGCGTCACTAGGCCTGCGTCGGGAGTATGTTTGGTTGTGGTATGTTGGATTTTGTGCTGGTGTTGTTTATCTTCTGTCACTGTTTACTGCTGGAGAAGATGTGGGCTTATCGCACAGGTGCATTAGATGGGCGTTTGGTGGAGGTTGAAATGACGAAGTTGAAGTAGGTACTGAAGGGCTTGCGATGGAATGGTATCAGAGAGATTGATTGGCTTGCATAAGTCTGTTGTCTGGCGATGTGCCTCGCTAAGATAAAAAGCAAGCAGAAGGTCAGGTGTCACTTGTGCACAGAGGAGAAGACATTCAGCAGGAACGATGCCTTGACGCGTCACATGCGCGTCGTGCACCCAGACGTGGACTTTCCAGGCAAAACACGAAGAGGTCGCGATAATGAAGGCGCAGCTGCGAATAATGTTTCTCGCAGCAATCAGCCAGGTCCACACAAGCGCGAGAGGATCAATCCTTCGACCGGCAAGCCGTGCAACACAGTTTTCAGCCGCAGCTACGACCTCACAAGACACGAAGATACGATCCACAGTAATCGCAAGCAGTCAGATTCAGATGAAAACCCTGAGATTCCATAGGAACGGGGTGGGGCGCGGACCGTTTTGTGGATGTATAGTTCTAGTGTACATGTTCTGTAAATATTAGGTGAGAAGAAAGGTGACTAACTCATTGGATGCTGTAGACTGCGATAGCGGAGTGCATTCGTTTGGTGTGAGGAGGTTTGTTGTGATGTATTTGACTGTGGTAGAGGTGATTTGTATAGGTTTCGAAACGACCGAAGTGCTCAGAGATGCTATGATATTCTCGCTGGGGGCGAAGATCTCCTGTTCTTATTATGCTAGTAGTAGCTAAGCGCTTTGTATATCTCCAACCTACAGAGGAATCCACTCTCGCGTCCACCCAAGCTGCTTCGACATAGCACGACTGTGTATACACCGAGCGTTCGAGCAACGGATAATGCCATAGCTTTGAATCATCTGGATTTGTGATGGATACAAAGAGTCTGAGCGGCGATAGAGACACGTTGTTACCAGCGGTGCAAAGGTACTTTTGTCTTCTCTGGAAATATATTCAAATTTTCATGGCATTTAGAAAAGGATGCTGCGCATTTCGAGATGTGAGATATATCAGCCAAGTTGTATCTAATCATGATGATGTAGCTTTGATCTGAGGGTTGAAATCTGGCATCACCAGGCTCGGCTGTGTATCAAGTGGGTTATTGGGACATGGTGTAGATTGGGTAAGAGAAGATTAGATACCACTGTTCATAATGGTAATGGGAGGGACACAGGGCCACAATTAGTCACTGAGTAAAGCGTCAATGGGAGCATTAGTTGTAACATCATATGAAAGCATATGTATATTTTGCTGCATGTTAATTTCAATGGCCGTAAGGTATGGGGTTTCGTAGCTTGTAGTTGTGCTGACAAGAGCGGGAAATGGTATGCAGTTGGCCGAATTCCAACTATATCCCAGATCTTCCACAATTGCATTGCTACCATTGCGGCATGTCCCCAAAGTCGTAATTCTCCAAGTCCGAGAAAAGGTCAGAGTCTGCTGGCTGATCGAAGCTCGCTTCTGCACGTTCATTGGTTAGCTTTGGTCTTGAGGGTCAAGTCTGGGTTCGGCGTAGCTGCCGGCTTTGAGAGAAACTCAGAGCATCATGAGACTTTAGGGTCATGCACTTACCATTGACAGCCTGCTCGAACAACGTTGGCTTTTCACTATAGGCATAAGCTCCGTCGGATTGGCCCCGGACGAGTGTAGGCTGCACATCCCAGGGTATCATCCCCGCTGTCAATGGATTCGTAGAAGAAGCATGACCTGAGACGGACTGGGAGTGGCTACTGAACGATACTGGGCCAATGTCCATTCTCTTGTGACCATCGTCCGCCGGGTCGTGTGTCTCATTCCAGGCATAAGAATTACGCGTCGTACATTTGTCGAACGCTAATTTGGCGAGAAGTACCGCGCTTTGCTCGTCTGAAGGTCCCATCTCCAGCTTGAATTGCAAGTCTCCTAATGTGGATGCCTGCCACACGACTTCCGGGTGCTGCCGCCCATGTTGTGCTGTCAATTGGGCTTCCCATGCTTCGCCTACCCCTGGCTGTTTGAGCAAACCATATATTACATTCGTGACATTCCATCCGTCAATTGATTGATTCTGTCGAAAATGCTCGACGTCGATGTGTTTGAGACGATCCTGTAGGGTAGGGAACAGGCTAACGCAGAGACCGCAAGACCAAAATTGCCGCCCGCTACCACGTAGCCAAGTCTTGGCCAAGACACAAACCCTGGCATTGTCATAGACCCCATGGCACTTGCTCAAGTGCGCTGTCATTTGTCCTCTTCTCTTGCAGCAAAATGAACATGCCTGAGCGTTATGTTCCAGCGCGTGTCGCTCATCAGGGTCTTTGACTCCGCAAACGACACAATCAGTGCCTGATTCGGTGGCCCCTCGCCATCCTTCTGGCATGCATGTGTAGGTGTATTCATGCTCTTTCTCATGTTTTTTCCAGTCAGAATCATTTTTGTAGGATCGATGATCTTTGCAGAGGGTGCAACGATAAAGATAAGGCCTTTCTGGTACATTGGCGGGCGGTTGGGTATGAGAGAGGGCTGTCGAAGAGGACTTGATAGCGCTTAAGTGTCCGGGAACGGCCGAAGCATGGTGGGTCGCTTCGTGTGGCAAGGCAGAAAGGGAGCTGCTCTGGGAGCTCTTGAAAGTTCCAGCATCGCCTGCAAGATGCTGTCAGAGGACTTTGATGTGATAATCGAACAATAGAGACGTACTAATCATCCGGGCATCACTCAGCCAGGTACGAAGCTTGCGATCTGCACAACCACTCAAAGTCTTGATGGCATCAACTTGTTCGAGCGAGAGAGCTGTTCCTTCTCCGCGGCCACCCTCGCAGCACCCAGGACTGCCAATGGCAGACCTGGCGTATTTGAGGAAGGCAAGGACATCATCGACGTCTTGATCCTTTAGCAATGCGATTGCCTCCTGCTGCTCCACCGTGGGCAGGCCATGGGTGACAAGGCGTGGGTCCAGAGGATAAGGCTGCGGCTCGGCCCCAAGGCTAAGGGATGTCATTCTGCCACTGCGCGCTAACCCCTTCAGGTGGTCTAGATGGGTGCGCAATAATCACAGCGAATGTATCGTCTCTGACATAGACACAAATGATGAACACACAGCGTGTAATAAGGTTCCCTAAGCCATTGAAGCTGGCTGACTTGGCCATGGCTTCCTTGGCTGCCCCTAATTGCGAAGTAAGACAACTTGTTGGAGGTTGCCACTCTGTATGTTCAGCCGATGCAAAAGAAGGATGAAAGACAATGACAATTGCCCCGAAAGGCGATTCACTCGGGAGCTAACCTTTTGGACTCTAGCGTACACATCATCTAAGCCTCGGAAGGGCTAGCTCACCGAGTCTCTAAACCCCAAACGGTTAGCTCCCGATTTATTGCCCATCTTCTAACAGGGGATAAGGTGAAATGAATGGAAGCTAAGGCAACTCTAAAGTTTCGGGCTTGCTAAGCTCGCGGGAAAACAGGTGGGGTTTTCTGCGCTTTGGCAGCCAAATTCTTGTGTCACCCGCGAGACAGTACCCCTCCCCGCAGCTGGTCTTAGCCGTCCAGGTGTGAAAACTGAAAAGGCCGTCAAGGGATGGACTTACCGGAAATAGGTCCAGACGAAATTTAGACTAGCTCTTCCGATTGATCAACGACCGATAGCAACCTTTATGTGCATACATCGAATACTTTTCATTTTCTACCGACACGCTGATAGAAAATCAAGCATTGAATCTAGAAAACAAGAAGATACAGAAATCTTCTTCATTCTCAATCAATTAAAGTATCAAAGATCATCTGAATCATAATCGGAACCATCTCAAAGTACGGTGTTCCAGGATGATACTCAGACAATTCAGCACTCGCTGTATAGGCTTTGGAAGGGCAGTGAAAGGCGACTGCACCCCCGGGATTACCAACCAACATCTTTCAGCGCCAGACGAACCTCGGCCGGAGGATCATTACAATAGTACATCTGATAACGCCCACATCAAGTATCAAGTAACGTATGACTCCACTACAGATTTAATTAACCCATAATCTTCAATAACAATTGCGGCACGGAATCCGAGTGATCAACCTCCCCTGACTATATCACCAACAGCGCGTCCGTGGCTCGATCTACTCCTCCCGCTTTCTCAGCACACCCAACCTTTCGCGATTGCGTCGTGCAACACTCCTATCGATTAGCCTATCGAAAGCAAGCCACGCTCGATAGGTTATTCGTGAATTAACCGAGTGCGGAGCGCCCTCTGTGGACGTTTCCGTTCCCACACTGCTTTCATGCGAAAGTAAGCTTTTGACGTGGCCTGCAACGTCTTCTCGGTAGAAGTATCGACCACTTGTTGTGATAGTATAAATATTCACCACCAAGTTTTCCCGTCGGGTGAATCAGTAAATGCCAGGGAGCTTCGATGTATACGGTCTCTGCATTTATATTGATTGGCATAGACATTGTTGATATATCACAAGCTATAGGTTTTGAGAAATACAGCTTTGAATAGGAATTGCTTTGACCTACGAAATCACGGTTGTATATTCATCCCTTAAGGTGTTCTTGGCTCTGGGATTAATCGTTGTGAGTGGGTGCAGGTCTGATAGCTGTATGATATATCGCAGGGGGATGTGGTGATTTCTGGAATCGCTGCGGGTTTTCGAGCCACCGGCGTGGGTGGGGAGAGCAGAGGACAGTGGTAGATGGTGGATACGAGTTGAATGCCCATGGGAATAAAGTTGCAATGTCCTGTCAAATACAGTACACTCTTAATACTCAACGTCTACCTTTGTGATTTTCTTCGCATAATAATAGGATCTATGGGTCCTTATTTTGGAGGATGAGGATGAAGACAGTGTGGACGGCGATTGCATGGCACTTTCAGAGAAGAAGAGGATGGATGTTCCGGGTTTTCGGTGGTTTGGGAGCTTGGTCTTCGAGCTGTGGGAGATTAGTGGCGGGGTATAGATTTGGCAGCGGAGTAAGATTCAAGTATGAATGTGATGGCATCAAGGGTAAGATTGAGCGTTCATTATAGATGTACGCTAGCTATCAATACATTGGAAGTGTTACACGGCAGTTGAGAGTGATCCGAGCGAAGAGGGATGGAAGAGACATTGGAGCGCTACTCGCTCGACCTGCAGACTTCCCGGCGAGATGCTTGATGTTGTTTGTTGGAGTGGATCACGAGATGAATTTGTGAACCATTCCTCCAGGCGTATCGATGTGTCGTATCACTGATCGTAAGTTGTGTCTGCAATCTCCATTGCATTGGAGATATGGTGAGGCAATCGTTCAGCTGAGTCTCCTGTCGAGTCACTCTTCATCACATGTGGGATTCCTTCCATATTGACAATGAGTCTCACCAACTTGAGATGTTCTGTCGGATCAATGAGATGTTGTGTCGTCTACCTGCGCAGCTTTGCCATGGTTGCTGGCAAAGAAGGGGGAGTGTGATTTTCATGAGTACGTGAGCCGGTCACCTGATCATTGAATAAACTGAAGCCGTCGTAAGCTGTGAGCGTACCCAGCAAATTCTATACGTTGAGAGATTTTGGATAGTATACCCGAGGCTCCACATCATCGGTATGTGCAGGGGTTGATGCCGACGGAGGCGTGTTCTCGGATCCTAGAATCGAACCAGCTTGCCAAGCCCCGATGCCGCCCAAGTAATGATGTGGCAGTCCCTGAACGTTCGAAGTAATAGTTGGGATAGGGCTGAGTTCACTTACCGATGGTTGGGTGGAAGCTTGAATGCTTTGAGGGTCGTCGTCAATGAGAGGCGGTACTGATGAGAGGTTGGTGTAGTACTCATTGTTGTCATGTGTAGAGAGGAGAGCCTGACGACGTGCAGAGCCATACATCGGTCCGCAGAATGGGGTGGAGATTGTTTCTGCTGCTGGGATATGTCCTCGAGTAGAATTGCCTGGGGTCCAGGACGTCCCTGGCATGATTTGGTTTGTGAGCTGGGTATAGGGAGATGGAAGCACGATGGCCCTATCCACAGGTCCCGGTCGAGCGGTGGCGTGTAGAGGCTGTGCTGCATTAGAGGGATCTGTATAGACAATCAATCTTCAAAACCTGACCATGTGCTGAAGAGAGAATACTACTGACCGGAAAGAGCGACTCGATCAGCTGATTGTACCCATACCGCAGCCTGATCTTCATGACACGGCGTCAAGGTAGAAAGAGCACCAAGTCGCCGACGAGCCAGACACTCGGGGCCGCAGAGGTCATGATTGCCGGGCTCAGATGAGCTCAAATTCTCAAGCCAAGCTAATGCATATATCAATACACATGGTCGTAACGTACGGAGTGCTTCTCGCTGAAGCGTGGTGATAAAATGAAGGAAAGCTGCATATTGAGGTTGGCGAGGGACTGTGTACCTGTTTGCGATGTATCTAGATCAAGCTCGACCAGCTGGCTGGATGAAGTATCCGAAGGAGAAGCCGGAGCGGTGTTTGGTAGTGTGGCGAGCAAGGCGTCACTGCCTCCTATGGATGGGGAAGTTTCGGTATTTGGACTGGCCTGCATCATCTTGATAGTAACAAAAAGAGAGGGTCCAAATGAGCTTGGTATAACAGTATCAGGGACAATAGACCGTCTTATATAAAGGAGATGGCAACAATCTATGCTTTGGAGATAACCCAGGCCCCAGGCTAGGCCAGAGGAAAGGAGACATTGATGGGACTTGGTGGCATGGCGTGAACCCTGCACCATTCTCTCCACCGAAGTTCGACATGCCTTTCCAAGAGGATCGCCATCAATCACATTGCAAGGTCTCTAAAGTGGGAATTATGGATATTCCACAGTCGGCCCCCACTACCATTCCATGTCTTGGTAATCCCGGTGCTGTCGACACTAGCAAGATGCCGCAGATCCAAGATGACATATGTTGCGAGAGGAGCGGCTATACCGATGTAACTCTCGCCCAAAGATTGTGGAGGGTTCATTGGTTGTGGGTGGGTTTGATGAAGACGGGGACCCCTGATCCTGGCGCCCCGGATAGCGCTAGCGGCTCTTACCGTTTGGGTCCATAGTCCGCCAAAGTCAATAAGCCACAAAACGCCATTTTCCTTCTAAAAACAACGCGCCCATAATCCCCATGTGCTTAATCATCCTGGCGTCAAATCTGCAGGTAACAATTGGGAAAGACAGTGCATGCAACCCACACGATGTCTTTCCCATCGCCCAATGAGCGACTTTCCAACGGATCAGACTACGCGGCGAGGTGGCATTCTTCACGCCCTCCTCTCTACCCTGTCATAGCCGCTGCTTTGATCGGGATATCCCAAAGATTATGTTTCAGCAACTCAGCCCTGCAGGTACTCAGAGGGGTAGGTATTTCCGACGTCAAGTTGCAGCGGTGCTAGTGCGGGGTCGCCTTTCAAGGCCTTTGATCCTGGGCAATGCTCGAATTACATGACAGCACCATGCATTGCTTCATCTCGTGGACACGGACTCCGATTCGCCTCGTCAACAGCAAGGCTTTCACTGGCGGCTGCTGGACTGGTGTAATATCCAAGCCTGGTGGTGCTCAAGGATCATCGAATCTACCGGCATGATCGTCGCTCCTTATGAATCTCCCATAATTTCGGTATCGAATGATCTGTTCGTATAACGGGTCGCTGGGAGACTGGTACAACATCCAACCCTGGTGTTGCTCAGGATTCATCAGATCTACCGGCATTTGCCCCTGATGAAATTCCCTCAAACTCGGTACTAAACGATCTAGCACACATGCTGGGAGGCTCTGATCATGCATGGTTCGTGTACCACCAGATAGGACAAGGAAAGTCGATACGAAGCCATGAAGCGTTGTGGGTGCTACAAAACCTGCCACGTCCTGCTCTGGGGTTTCCATACGCCCACTATCCCCTTTCAATCTCCTAGGATGACAATGGGGGCTCCACTTGTGGGCAAAGACCGGCGCCTTCGCATTAGTCCTATGAGACCAGCAACGATTTCTATAAGCGCTCATTCAGCCGATGAGTATTTACTGGGCTGCGCGCAACAATACTGCTCGCCAGATCACCTTATCGGTGGCGCAATGGCTGTTGCGAACAGACCTTCCCGGTGTGTACATTGAAACTCGTTCAAAGTAAGCCATGTTCACTTTGGCACACGCGACACACACATCTCGATCCTCAATCTCGAAAGGAACCCAAGGCAGGCTAATGCGGTATGATCGTCGTACCCACGGTTAGAAATAGCTGATCAGCATCCAGGTACCCCACGCAAAACCCCCTAGAAGCTGAGGAGAAGCTTCTAGCGTCAGCCTTGATATGCAGCTAACGAACCCACCTTGTCCGCCACGTGTCAGGCGCTTACAGAACCCCACAGGAACGCAATTTAGATTACCAGATAACACATGTAATTCGAAAAGCATCAGCTTGGACCGCCCCCCAACCGCCCACAGCCATGGTTACACCGAGAGCACCAGTCTTCAGCACACCCAAGCCTCCGCTGCGCTATTTGACCGCCTAAATAAAGATATGAACGTCTGAAACACACCTATCCGGCTATAACTGCCTTGACTACATCTGCAGATCTTCGCGATAACCAAGCAGCCTCATCTCGTGCTCACAAAATGGGTGGGTATCCAATCGGCGATTTAGGCACTCTGGGAATCTTACATGCATATTAGGATTAGCTCGGAGGGCAAGGCTGAGGCTCTCACTCTCCACACCTGTCCCCGAAAGGCAAAGGCGGCATTCTTCTTTTCACGTTCCTCGTCGCAATCCACTTTAGTCGCTCGGATCCCTATACTACGTTCTGGTAAGGCACTTGTTTCAGGAGGTTATGCCAAGGCCTGGCCGAGACGAGTGCCAAAGTCGCCAAGTCAGGGTATACACCACTTCCAGACACCTAAGCTGCTGAACAAAAGCCTCGGGCCGATCAATTCTCGCTTCCTGACCCGGCTTCAAAGTGTTCGATGTTTACAGATGATGTCATCGCAGTCGCAAAGATCTCACACCTACCACATGCACGTGCTTTGGATTCAGTGCGCTTTTCATAGCACTTTTTCGTCAAAGATCGTTATGGATCTGGCACAAGAAAGTGTTGATTATCCGCCAAGCCTGGGGAAATGGAGGAAGGTGGCTATCCTCCGTGTAGAAAAACAGCAGAGGAGTGACGCCGGTATCTCCTAGGCCGAGCCATGGGTACTTTGCGCACCAGGCTAACACATGGCAAAGCTCATGATATGTTCGAACCTTGTTCTTCCATGAACATTCAATCAAGGACCTCTCTACCTGCTCCAAGCCTTGCAGAGAACTCGTGAGGCCGTCAGATACTGTGGTATCCACCAAGTTAAATGTTAGCGTCTCGGCATTTTTTGGTGGCCTCGCGGGTGACACAAGAATCCGTACATGCCAAGGCGCAGAGAGCCCCTGAATTTGGTGGGTTTAGAGTCCCTGAATGTACGGATTCTTGTGTCACCTGCGAGGTGGTGAATTTGTGTCCTGACCAATAGAACCCCTGTCGGGCTAACATTTAACTACCTGGATACATAGTTCGGAAAAGGCCACTGCTGCCGACCCCAAAAGACCATGGTCGTTGACGCAAGCGACAAGGCATATATCTCCTGCAGACTGTGTCGCGAAGGGGTCCGTCTATACTGGCTTGGCGGGCATCAAGTCGAAGTCTACTTTCCTAATCTTACTCAGCAGACATCTATTAGCGGACTTGCCAAACATGGACGGTAGAATTGTTTCACGAACTTCAACAATCCAATCGCAAAGTCGCAGCCAAAGGCATCCTGCAAGCTTGCTTGGAGCAAGTCACGTAGAGACAGTAGATAATGAAGCCAAAGTGATACTCTCCCGTATAGCAAATATCATAGTTAGAGCGTCTCTTGAAGGGTTCTTCAACTTCAACATCGGTGTCAGGGAGGAAGTGTACTGTACTGTTGACTCCACCGTGATCAAGACCCACCGTATGCAAAACCAATTTGACGCCTTTGAGAAAATGGTGGAAACGCCACGTGTATACGATGCCTTGACCGGCCCCAAGGGCTTGTCCGCTCGCAATGACTATACCTCATAGTCGGCACCAATCCCCGTCTGGATGGCAAGTCAAATATTACAGCAGGAAAGCAGGACGAATCTGAAGCGGGCTTCTCAATGGTCTAGCGGCGGCTATTGGAATACCCTTGAATCTCAATGCTGGCGCAAGCGCTAGCGTATCTAATTTGGGAGAACTCTTGAGAAGGTAAAGACGTCGGGAGAGTACGCGGCTCAGTATAAGAAGATTAATCAAAGGTCCCGTATTTGAGCCTAGTCACCCGACGAAGCCAACAAAGGACGCTCTGAATTTCGAACGGGGTAACGCGACCTTCAATGATGCGAAGCTGAAGGATGCCAACTTTAAGGATGATGCAGATGAGCTCGTTGAGCCAGCTGGAGAGCTTGACATCGGGAGGGAAGAGACCTTACGGGGAATGATGGGAATCAGGGAGCTTGACTCGATGGAAGGGGAGACGAGGGCAGTGAATGAACCGAAGGGCTCTTCTGACCGCAGCTTTCGTAGTCCGATGGCTCATCTAGGCCTCCGAAACGCCACACTGAATTTTCATCAAAGAATTGTGGGTACGGCTATTCAGAAAGAGAAGTCCTTCGTTTGCTGTTGTGGAAGAGAGGCTGTTGTGGAAGAGAGGCTGTCGCCGGGATCGGTCGATCGAAGTGCAGCGTGCCAATTCAATGGCAATACTTCAATTCCATACGAAGTCTTTCATTGTTTATGCTAGCAGGGCCGCAAAGAAGGAAGTGGATTGAAGTACTTAAGTATGTTGCAAGTTTTCGGCGCCTCGGGCGCTAGGCCGCGTCTAGCGTCTTGGCCTCATCGGGATCTCGTAGAGAGTGGATTCTGATTGGTCGAGTGATCCTTACATAATTAGTGTACAAATCTGTCTTTCAACATTTCCGTTCACCGTCATTCATCATATGGTCATAGATTGTCCACAGTCATTACATCGAATGTACAATTGGAATCCCTATTGCGAGTCTCCGCATACCTGCATACTCGTGTTGAGCCTTGTTTGCCGTTGCAGGGCAGCCTCAGCGTGTCTCTGCTCGACGTCGATATTGGGGTCTTATCGTCTGCCTTGTATAACAATAGCCTTCCAGTGTCACGGGCTTTGATTGTCATGAACCCGCGCTTGTTAGACTCTCATAGTCGTAATGGTATCGCGCATAGTTCCTGTCCTGAACGATGTTCAAACTGTGTTCGGATATAGATTCAACAACGTCCGATTTCTTCAGGAAGCGTTGCAATTGCCCGGTAGGACCCGTCGATCCGACAGAACTGCCGCTGTTGGTGCAAACAGGCACGAAACTTTGACGGAAAGGTCTTTGGACGGCAATAAGAGACTTGCTGTCCTAGGCGATACCGTCCTTAGAATTTCACTTCTCGAAGATTGGTACCACAAGGGCTATTCAAGAGGTCAGTACGTGAGGAATCTTGGAGAGCCCTCAGGACATGACCTACTCACTGGGACCGTAGGTTTCATAAACCATATGCTGACTGAAGTCGCGTCGGATCACAACCTCAACGTAGTCGGTCGTAGATACCAGCTCGACACACTTATCAATGCGACACGCACCAGTACTTTCGAGCTATCGCCCCGTTACGTGGCTAATACACTCGAGGCAGTTCTGGGTGCTGCATATCTTGATGATGGCATGACTTCCGTGCGAAAGGTGTTGTCCAACGTGGGTTTGGAATACAAGGCTTTGCATCCGGCGAAGTTCACCGACGATGGCCATTCGCAAGGGCAGAGAAAGCATTCAACGAATCAGCAAGGCCCAGCATCTAGAATCATTCAATCGGTACAGCAGTTGCAATGTTTGGTTGATGATGTCCTCCTTCCGGCTAATTGGACGCAACTGCCGACGGACTCGGTAGATCCACTCGGGCTTCTTGGTAACGCCATAGTCTCCGGGTCACAATGTCTAGATCTATTGACAGACTATCATGACATACTGTTGGAGTCAGCCACACTAAATTTAGATTCGATCATTATAGACACAGTACGCTCATCCCGTGAGCTACGAAGTCTTATTCTTGCATGGAGAGATCATGTGAAGCTCCGGTTGTGGAGACAGGAGATCGAGCCGTGGAGACCGGGAAGAAATCTGCAGAAAGCTTTGAGGGGCATTAAGAGCTCTTTCACGGACTTGACAGGTCTTCTGCGCGATAAACCTGTCGTTGATAAAGGCCTGATGAGCGAGCAACGAGTGGTTGACAACAACGAGCGCTCGTTCGAGCGCCTGACACAATTTACAAATCTCGCGTTCTCAGTCCCGGCATTCGGACCAGAGACGTTACTCACGACACTCCAGAGACGAATCGAATCAGTGGTGAGATCAGGTCGGCAGGTGCAGAGTACTGCAAGTTCGCTCCGTGAGTTTCGCGGCAAATTGAGTATGCCACGTCCGCAGGTGCAACATTTTCTGCCTAGACCCCCCAGGCAACAGGTGGCTCAGCTTGACAAAAGTTTGACCCAACAGGCGGCTAGCTCCATGTTGACGCTGAAACCAAAAACGGGTGTCGCAGCGAACACGCTACTAATATCGCCTCAGCAGATAGGAGGACAATCATTTGAGCCAGACAAGCAGGTGCAGGATTTGACAGTCTTCTTCCGCGATCCTGCTAAGCGAAAAGTCATTCAAAAGAGCGAGACATCTTTCCAGCAGCTTGACTTCCTTGCAAAGGAGTTGCACTTGTATATGAATAGTACGGCGCAACTCATATCGCTCCGAATGGGAAGGTCAGGCCGGGAGGTACAGAGTATCGCAAACTCTCTTCGCCAACCGGCTGGGATCCCCGCAACCCAAAAATATAAGATTTGGTTCTTTCAGATGCCTAAATTCGAAAAAGGACTGCATTTAGGTACTCATGCTACATCAGAGACGGGACTAGCATACCTTCGCAAGCCCCTCCAAGACGCGGTAGTCTCAGGTCGCCAAGTGCAGAGTCTAGCAGAATCCTTCTATATCTTTACACTCGGGGGCAGGTAGACAGAGCATCCGCCAACGCGTGAGCTTAGCCTAAGGCGCCGCTGTCGAAAGAGAAGAAGACGAGGACAATAAGGGAGCCCAGGTATCCGGCCACTCGTGTGAGGAGTTCATATGATTGCTCAGGTCGCCCAGATATGAGCTACCAACCAGTGCACGCAATAGATGGGTAAGATCCTCCTTCACGCGACGCTCGCACGGTCTGGTTTTTTTCCCTTTAAATGACCACGTTTCACAACAAAAGCATCCAAACTTCACGTGCAGTCTGCTATGGGCCTCAATACTCGAGGCACAGTGATAGCCACAATTATATGCTCAAGGACGAAGAATTACGTACAGCTGTCCCCACCCCGTCATCCGAGTCCAAGCAAGGGCTTAGAGGGGACCATCCTCCTTGTCATGTAAAGTACTAAAGCGAAATACCACCTTCTCCCGCAGCGCTAGCTGTGTTACTCTCGCCCTTTTCTTGCCCTTCCGAAGAGGCGGAATGCATGCTGCCACAACAAGGGATAGTCCCAATACTTCTTCGGATGTCGATATGGCAATGACGTGGTCCAGCTATATAATTCATCCAGGACAAGTCATCCCCAGACCTCTCGACCTTCCTTCTCATGGACTCTACACAATCGTCAGAACCCCTAACATAATATCCAACCTCTCCAACCCCCCACACCATCTCCTAGCAACTGCAACAAAACATATACATTCTCGCTTCCCCCCAATAATCCAGCGACTCCTCAATATCCCAAAAGAAATACTATCAAGAGAACCCCCGGACTCCCAAAAACCACAAGTAGAATTCCCTTGCATGTCAAAATGAAACATTAACACAATATGCAAAAGAAGTGATATCTTCATATGTATAGTAATTGCAAATAGAGATCTCCAGCCCATGATAATGCCACCACTAGATTAGGAAGGTGCGATGATCTCCGATAGTATCAGCAAGAATTGCATCTGGGAAATAACCCTCGCTTGTTCAGACTCGCATTGATGGGTTTATTAGTGTTGAAGTGTTGATGCATCGTTGGTAAGTAATGATGACTTCCGTTTATACGAAATCGGAACAATTGTTGTAGCCTAAGAGCTGGCGCGTCACTATAGGTAGCTTTGTCGGGAATGTATAACACCATTCTTGTGGACTAGTATAAACATGATCGGGGAGAAGATGTGGTGAGCTATTTTGTACGATAGACACAGGAGTATATGAAGGCAGGACGACGGCGATTTGTACTTTTGGGTGTTTCTTTATATAGAATGATAAACATCGCCTGTGGTTATGTATGTATGTATGTATGTATGTATGTTGGAAACGCAACTTGATTATCTTACTTTAGAGTCCTGAGGTGAATAGCAGCATGGCAGTATCATTCCCGTTCTCATCTCTCATACGCAGGAACTTGAAATTGAACGCTATACCGCGCGTTGGTTCAGTATGTAAAACATACGAACAAGTTTTCTAACATTTAGCCTCTCTGAGATTAACTTATCACTGTACAGGATATTCAAGGAATTCTCTCTCTTTCTCGTTGCTGATACTGCTAATATACCATCCCGTCAGAACAATACCAACAATATCCAGCCTAGTAGGCCTCGTCTACGATTAAGTACCTAAACGCCTGCTCTTCTTCGCCACGAACATTCGATTCAGACGGTACCTGCGGATTGAAAGTGGGGCGCAAAGACTGGGAGCATGCCGAGACTGATTATGTAGCGTGTGGTGCTGAGGATCTACGTTTAGAGCTGAGCTTTATGTATCTACCGGAGGATTTTCTGTCTTTGGACCTCGCTGATACGATACCTCTGTAGTGGAGGGAAGTGGTGGAGTTGGTGTCAGGATGAAGTGAGTGTAGGGATTGGCGACGACGACGCTTCGATCGATCTTTATTGAGTGGTGATACACTTAAGGATCGTTTCGCAGGGAAGGCGAGGGGATCAAGTGGATTAAGAAGTGCTACTATCGTCGCGAAGGTGACAGGGAGGCGGCAATCGTTGGATCGAAGGTCCCTTGACAAGTGGCTTGGGAAAAACAGCTGGTGGGGATGCAATCGGCCCACACCGACTATATCACTATCCTTAGCTTTTACAATGACTGTAGCAGTATCAGCGCGATTCCACGGAGGTGGCGATGCCATATGCTTACACCACCAGAAATGACTTGCATTTCTCCTTCGTTGCGGTGGGTAAACCTCACCAAAACCTGGTCATCTGATGCTGAGCTCAATTGACAGCAGTATCCATTGGGCTCCTTGGTCTCGTGTCGACAGCTTGCTCTGTCGCCTTTCCCTGCGAAACCGGTAATGCGGGGAGGGGCTTTTCACGGGAGGTGGGGCCAGGACCCCGTGCCATAGTCCCGTCAACGTTCCAGGTTGCAGTTGGCGTTGTCAAACTGTTAGTATGCTCGGGGCTAGTCGGGCTAGTCAATTCCATTTGGCAAGGTGGGATGATTATATCCGGGTCCGCAAAGAGTGCCGCCAGGTCAATTTCAGGAATTCTCAGTTGAGGAGCACCCAGATCTCCACTGTTATTGAGATGGCCTTGCAGTTGGGCGTGCTGATCTAGCTCCGGTCCTGGATTCAGGAATACTTGTTCGCTCGTGTACTGATAGAGGAGCGACTGAGCTTCGACTTGGAAATTATCATTATCGAAGAATGGGCCCTGCAATGACGATGATGGGTCTCCAAGAAAGTTTGACTCATGGCCGTTCGAGAGAGATGGGTGAAATGGAAATAACTTGCCCTGATCTCTAGCTAGGTTATGCTCAGATACATGGGATTCGCTCCAGATCGGAATGCCTGGATGGTAATGTGAATTGGGAGCGCCGTGTTGCTCTGCCGTATCTGCGGGATTTGGGGATGAGCTCATGGTAGGGTACTGGTGGGTTTTACCGTGCTGATGAGCGGCTATCATAACTGAATCTGTGGCCATATGAAGTAAAAGCGAATGGGTTATAGTTGGCGAAACATCGTGAAACAACGGTCGGGAGTCGTAGACACTCAAGCCGAAAGCGGTCAGTGCAAGGTCGGCCCCAGATTCATTTCCAGTCCCGAGCCTCGATTGTAAAGTCTCGGCAGCAGGGGGCTCCCAAATGAATCTGTCCTCAAGCAAAGGTATATCAGTAGCCAGGAGCTTCTGCCAGAACCTGATGACTTTGGGCTGACGCAGCAAGCCCTTGATCACCTTGTTTGTGTCCCACTCGGACTTTCCTTGACCATTCTTGAAGTGCTCGTTATCGATGTGATGAAGCTGCTCAATAAGAGTGCGAAATCCCTTGACGCAAAATCCACAGGCGAATGCTCGCCTATTGCGCGTGCATTGCCATTTGTCAGCGAGATCTAAAGCTGCAGTATCATGGACCCCATGAAGCGCTAGGTGGTCTACCATGAGAGACTCTCTCGACTTTCTTGCAGCACCCTTCGTAGTCGAACAAAGTGACATGTGGTGTCCCGCAAGATGATCATGATCAGGGTTTTCAATGCTGCAAAACGCGCATTTTGGACCGTCTGCCGTGTGCTCGACCGAACCCATGGGCATACAGGGGTAAGATATCTCATGCTCTTTCATATGCCTCTTCCATCCATCACAGGTATTCACATGCTTATCACACTCATGACACCAATGGGTATGACCATGTTGCTCGATCTCAGGATTACCTTCGGCAAGGTCACTCAGAGAAGTGGCATAGCCCACAGAGCTCCTGGGAGTGCTGTAGCTGGTACTGGCACTTTGAGTGAAAGGCACGAGAGAAGCAATTGAGGATCTCGCTGTGGACTTGGTGGAGAGATGGCGGACATGCCGTAAGGAGGACGCAGTAGAAGATTTCGACGCATTCCGGCGGTGGCCGTAGCCAGGACTGTCATTGCCTACTGAGGCCGTCAGATTCACAAGTTCAATCGAGATGCCTCCTACGCCTTACCAGCGAGAGCGACGCATCGGAGCCAACTGGTGATGTTGCTGTCACAGCAATCCCTCAGAACATCAAGCGCATCGAGCTGCTGACTGGAGAGTGCTGCAGATCTGCGGCGACGAAAACCAGGCTCGAGTGACCGAATGACGACGAGCCAGGCAGTTACTTTATCCGCACCGAAGTCTTTAAGCTCATTGATGGCAGCCTGCTGCTGGAGCGTTGGGAGGATGAAAAAGCTCTCTACCGCTGTCATGATCTCCACTCGAGAGGAAAAGATAGTGGCTGGAGCGCTGACTAAGCGGCGAGATTGGGTGAGGCTGAAAAGGTACTCTGTGGCTCTCTCCTCGTCACAGTCACAGATCTCTATCCAAGAGTAACAACCATGATCGATGTGACGGGCAATATACTTCAAAGTCCAAAAAAGGCTTCTTCTTTTCGAGATGATGGAGACAAGCTGACATTCTCATGCAGAGTTCGTATCTCTAGCTTGGCTGTGTTACAGATTTTGGCAGCGGCGACTAACTCAATGCAGCGAGCGCAAAGCGATGTGTGTTTCAGGTCTGAGGATCTCTGACCCATGGCCGCCAGGAGGTGACAGCTGCAGGACAGAGCTGCAGCGAGAGCGGGCTTGAAATTAAATCAACCACTCAGGCTTCGGCCAGTTGTGGTCGCTTCCCCAACCCATCAGGACTGCCTTGTTCTGGATGTGGCACCAGCGCCTTGCTAATTTGCTGTCGACCTTGAGGCTTGTGTGAATTGCTCTAGCGATACTCAACGTGCGGCAATAACTCTCATGTCTTGAGAATTTCCGCTTACTCTAGACCACGACTGCTGTAGATTTTCCTAGCCCTCAACAGCAATGGATAGCAATCATCAACGGTACGTCGGACTAATGCCGGGTGAATGCATGGCGTTCCTGCGGATGAAGCACAAAGCAATTGTTGCTGTGTCGTCTCGTGGACATATGTCTTCTAGTAGATATTGAAGGATATGAAGAATCTTGGTAAGAATCGATAAGAATTCAGGTAAGGATTCTGTGCAAGAATTACGCAAGAATCTTAATAGGAATCTTGATAAGATTCCGTGTAAGGCTTAGGCAAGATCTAACATCAAATCATGCGCTAGATTCTCAAGGAGTCTAGAATCTTCGCAAGATCTTATTTTACGGAGGCTCGGAGGCAAGATTCTTGACAAGATCCGTAAAGATCTGTGCAAGATCGGAGTAGGTAAGAACCTCAATAAGATCTAGGTAAGAATTTTGACACGACTCTTGATAAGGATGTGGTCAAAAATCTGTGGAAGACCTAGGCAAGATCAGAAGAAGTCGCCACGTGGGCGTACTCCTCTACACGGATGTCACGTGAGCTAAAAACTAGGCTAACAATGCTTCTATGAGGTAGATCCACCGGGCCCGAGTCAAGTATTCAACTATTCAACTTAGTCACTTACCAAACATGCTGCTCGGACTGACACAACGAATGACTGACCGGTCCAAACAGACGCAGCTCTACCAGAAAACAAGCACACCTCATAACGTCTGCGTCAACCCATTCGCCATCTCAACCCTCCTCAACAACACCCACCCAACCATAGTCCCATCAACTGAAATTTCCATACCCACCTCCATAAACTTCCCCTGTTCCAACATATACCCCGGCATCTCTGCCAGCGCTCTCATCACCGATTGGGCCTGAAAATACGGAAGATTCTTTCCAGTGTGTGGGGGGCTATCGACCTCTATTGTGACCATTTCCAAATTTGCAGCCAGTAGGGGCGTTACGCTGTCACCGATGCGGTCTTCTCGGTTGTAGTTGGACATTCCGCGTAATGCCGACAAAGCGGCATAGCAGATGTCGTATTTGCTGAGGACGAGGCCGGATAGATGGAAATGGACTTAGATTTTGGGTTCTTTTCCGGAGGCGATGGTGCCGGTCGTGGAGATGTTACTGTTTCCGTCGCTTTCGTCGAGCCATACCGAGCTATTATATGCCGGTACCGCTAAATCGATGGGTACTGGTACATCCCGCGTCGCATTCAGCGGAGTGGTAGATACGCCAACGTTTCCTCCCGCCACACTATACTCAATAGTCGCCAGTTCCCTTCCCGCATGCGTAAGCACAAATACCGCGCTCTGGAAATTCCTCGTGTTGATCATAAGGTCGATACCCCTATTGAGACCCCACACCGCATATCGTCGCGGTAATTTCCCATATCTGAGAGATTTATCTGGTCTTATGGTGATTTGAACCTCAGGATGGCTGTCAAGCCTGTATACGGTTTCGCCGAGCAGGGCGTCGATATCTTCTAGAGCGAGCTGGAGGGCGACATCGATTGAATTCAGTAGAGCGGAGTTTTCGTCGAGCTTTGGGCCTTTGAAGGTGGGCAGGAAGCCGAAGAAGGGGTCGATTGGCTCGCTGAAGGTTGTGAGGTTCAGGTTTGAGATGGGTAAGTCGCTTATGTTGAGAGACTGAATGTTTGGGTTGTTGATATGGAGAGTTGGGTAAGGTATACTTATGGCAGCTACACGATGCAGGGCTGAATCCGAAACCAAGCATACCGCTATATGCATCAAGCCATTGAGACTTCTCATATTGAATGAGCCTAGGCTGGTGGGCTCACGTGAGGACACGAGGTCTGCGTCAGAGACTGCAAATGTGAGTCTTTGGTATGTCCTGCGACATTTGTATTTGCTATCGCTTGCGCAAGCACACGTAATTCGCGAACGGCTCGGAGAGATAATGTGGGTATACACCTGTTGATTTGGCACCCGCAAGTCGCTTGTTCGGATAACGAGTTGAGAATTGTTGGAAATCGCCGTGAGAGCTGTATTCTAGTGGCTCGGCAAACATGTAAGATAGCCTGCTTGCTGCGACTTACCTTTCTAAATAGTTAACCAACATATAAACATTATAAACTCAATATGAACGGTAGTTGAATGATGAAAATTTGTCCTCTTACGTGAGGACTTTGTTGATATGAAGTTGCAATGCCGTCATTCAAACAATTGAAATATGTCGATGCGAACACCTTGGTTCTCTGAAGGAAACGCCTCTGTCCCTAGTCCTAATCTCTGAGTCGTAAATAGCATGTGGTGTAATAATGTCATACCAAAGATCTCCGCTTCCTGAATTCAATTTTGAACACAACCAACATATATCTTACGTTTGACAGTCGCTGCGAGATCGCACGGAATGATTTTCAGCCTTCACATATCTCAATTAAGTAGAGGCAGTGGCATAGAAAAACATGCCTATCCCAATTGCCAGCGACCGAATATCACATGCTGAGAGGCGCCACAGTGACAGTGTTGAACAAAAAGAAGTATGTTATCATTCTAGAGGCAATTATTACAAGACTGTTCATTCTAGATACAGGCCAATGTGGGCAGAGGATAACGCATGCCTACTATTTACACGTGGTTGATGGGGTAACCTTGATTATCGACGTCCCAGTGGCCCCGCACAACTTCAAGCTTTCGGGGGCTAAAACCCTTTGGCGGGGGAGCCTGTAGAACATTTAGAAGATCGCATGCCCCGGATTTTTTACTTCTTAGCAACTCTCATACTAAAGTATGTACAGTGAAATTCAGAACTGTGGGTCGTATGCATCTCACGTTCATTCCTACTCTCCTACGTATTCACCATGAGGATTCTAGCTCTGGGTTTCCTTTGGCAACTCGAATCGAGGAACGCGATGGTAAGAGTCTCGTGCATTGCCATCAGTGCACTGACGACGTATTGGGTATCGCGGTTATTTGGGGCTTGCTAATCCTTCAAAAGTGTCTGATGATATTTTGTCTTTGGGCTCATAACATCATGACTTTCGTTTGTATGCAACCAGAAAAGACCTCCTATGATAAGGTAAGTCAACAGCGGCATCAACTCACGACAATCATTCAATCTTATTATTTTCGTCCAATCTGCCGAGTCTTTCTCTTATGAGATAATCTCAGTTTGAGCATATCGTGCTTTGCGTTTGAGGATTTGCACTTGCTACAAGACTGAGGGTGGATAAATTAAACCGCCCCGGACATATCAGGAGCCCTCGCTACGAAAGGCAGGCTCCAGATGATTCTTGACTATTTGAGCCCACGGGACTTTTGCGTCTCACCTCACGATCCACACACAGAAGATTGTCTCACGATTGGAGTCCGGGAGTTCTGGGACTTCGGCATGGTACTCTTAGGCTTTGCCAGCCATATTATACCATTCCAGAAAAGCGTTCTATTCAAATTTTTTGACGTGGGTTAAAGCTCACGGTCCATATGCGGAGACTCCATACTGAGTCATAAGATCTCTGCAGTCTCATATCAATTCGAAGAGTCCTTGGAAGTTGTCTAAAGTCGAAAGTTACACGGCCATCCTTAAATTCATGTTCTAAATGACGTAGCATACTCGAGGAATAGAGACTAGGGCCAAGCCACCTGTCCAGACTTCAATAGACCTCCACCGTCAGAGATTCCGAACTCTTGCAGATGCCGATGACAGTGACAGGACCAACCCAAGTCTATTGTCGACAGTCCATAGCTTCTTCGCCACATTCGGCGGACAGAATTATTCGAGACAAAGGGGAAGAGTAAGCTTTACCGGTTCCATTCTCTCTGCGTAATACAAGCTCATCACTTTGGGATAGGTCGAATTCCCAGTCGGGCGGCATCAGATACAACATGAAACTAAATCTAGACATATGCCATCCCATACAAGCTTAAAAACTTTGACTGTTGTCGCATCGGCTTTTATCTCACACTCCCAAGTGGTTGTACATATGTGGCTTCAAACGGGTGCTACTATACCATGGGAGAATTACGACAGCACCGTTGGAAATCCAAACCCCATCAAGGTTCTTCAATCGCGCTAGGTTGCTTCCGTTATAGCGTAAAGCTTTCACATTTGAGACCAGATTTACACTTTGTCTCAAGGCCTGGGTTTGCGGCATGGCTTCGCTTAAAGCTCAACCAAGCCTTGGTGTTGCATTCACGGATGTGATGGCAGAAGCCATCTCAAAAGCTCCGCTACTCGTTGTTCGCTTTCCTTTCGAGACGCCGCACCCGGAATGACCAGACAACAACAGGATTCAGAGTCTAGACCAAACCAAGCACCACAATTTTACCCACACGCAGCTGATCTCGAGCTCGTGTTTCGTTTACCAACCTCACGGACAACGTCAGTGTAGCCCTTGAACGGAAGCAAATGCGCCAGGAAAGCTTGCGGTCCTGCAAACGATGCCAGCCGGCTCGATGCTCTAGACTTGAGCAAATGCAGGGTGCTGCACATTGCGTTCCCCAAAAAGAATACAGATAATGTCCCACCTGCTGTGGAAACTTTGCGTTCACCCACCCACTTCATTTCAATCCATGTTCTGCCATCTCAAGCACTCACAATCACAGAATATCTGAAAATGAAGGCAGTTTACTTCCTACTTTCCCTGGTTCCATTCGTCTTTGGCAGTCCGATGAGCAACTGTCAATGCGCGCAAGTAGACTGCACCGCTAAAGCAACACCAGCTGTACGCTAAGCCGTCTAACCCGAAGGACTACGTTCAAGAAAAACACTGACACTTGTATCTAGAATTGCGGCTGCCTCAACTATTGCTGCGCTTCCGAGATCGGTTCACAGACGTGCAGTGCAACACCAGCGATTGACCCCGCAACAGCGAGAAACAACACAACGCAGCTTGCGCCAGCGACACCCACATCAGCAGCAAACAACACTATAGGAACCGCACCTAACTCATCCACGGCCACTACGACCAGAAACTCCACCTCAACATTGAGGACAGCTTACAGCTCTGCGACCATACAGAATAGCAGTCGGGTTTCTTTCCAAGTATCGGGATCTGCGCCAGCGTCAAGGACCAGCGGCATCTCCAACGTTACCACAAAACCGTCCGTAACCGGTATCCAGATCCCAAATATGGTTTCAATCCTGGCAGGGCTCCAAGTTCCCCATCCCTCATTGTCTTCACCTGCGCCTAGTGCTCCCGCCGCATCGCTAAAACCAACGAATCAACCCTATACATTAACACGGCAATCCCCCGTGTCGCATCAGAGTAGTATGGCGCTTGGAAGAACGTTTGGATAAGTTTAGATGGGCTATTAATAGGTCTTACCTAGCGGGAAGGATCAGATAGAACGTCTAACCAAACCTTTATGAAATTAAAAATCATTTCCTCACGAGTTCATGCCCGTGATTCACTACCGTAGTACTTCGCGCCACCTGCTAACCTCGAAAAACAATCTATCCTAGTATCCATAACTTATGATCGTAGGCGAAGATGAAGACAAAGGCGGGCTTTTAGACCCACTTAGGAATGGCCTCAAGCCCCATCATCACGATATACATGATTTGATATACTGGATTTGATGCTCTTGAAAAGACAAAGGCGTTAGAAAAGCTACTATCCTCTCCGTCGTCGAGTATAGTCGGTGTGGGTAGTATAGCAAGCGAATAAGAAAGTCTCCTCATCATCTGCCGCGCTTTGTCACCCGTCGCTGGAGCATCTGAGCAAGTAAGGTAGTTAGTCTCACATTATTATACCTCTAGATAGCGGCTAAGATATCAATTCTCACCCGTCCAGAGTACCGATCGATTGGAATTGAGCAAATGTGCTCAATGTTGTCGTGGAGAAGACTGTAGATAAATGCTTGCCTTAGTACCTCAGACGTATATGCTAAGCCCCTATCAGGTTAGCGCCTGCTGACTACGTAGCCGGGTAGTAATACGTCTAAGTACAAACTTTATTACTTTACTTATAAATACTTTATTATTAATATTATTGATATTATTTACTATAAGATATATATAAAGGATAGTATATATTTTAAAAATACTAATTATATATAATATAAGCTAATTATATATATATAAGCTTCTATTATATCTTATTTACTTTGTAACTACTTCTACTAAAATAGCTATAGTACTTAGTTTACCTATATTAAGTATATTAAATATTAAATATATATACTCTAGTATCTTAAATATCTTATCTAACTTATTAACTATAATAAATTAGAGTAAGAGTACTACTATTATTACTAGCTAGCTACTAGGATTTTTAGAAATTTAGAAATTAATAGATAGTAATAGTATTATAAATAGATTATTATATTTAGAATAGAAAATGCCTGTAAAAATCTATATATTTACGTGTTAGGTAATTCACGTGTACTACCTACCGTCTTGGCGTAGTTAGATACATGGATTTTAGTAGGAGAACTAATGAAATCAGTTATATCTTTATCGCTAATAGGCTGATTAACGTCATTTTAGGATGTATTTACTCCGTAGAGCTATGCGTATTATATATACTATTTGGATATAGATTATAATAAGTGGACGTTAATTAGTTAGTAAGTTAAGGTATAGGTACAGTAGGTAAATCGGTGCCAAGACATGGATTTTGTAGGTAAACTCATGGAATTAGTTATATCTTTGTCGCTAATAGCCTGATTTACACGAATTTTGATACATATTACTCCGTAGGCCTATGCGTATCATTCGTACCATTTGTATATGTATTATAATGAGTAGACGTTAATTAATTAGTATGTTAAGTTATACTCAGGTATATTAATAACATCTTAGTAACGTCTTAGCGTAGTTATATTACACGGATTTTAGTTACTAACTTAGATATATCTTTTGTACTAATAAACGGTATAACATGAATTTTATATTATTAGATACTAATAGTAGATATATATCTTTTAGTATTAATCAATTAGAATTATATACGTAAGTATATATATAGGTACGCTACGGAATAGGGCGGGGCGGGGCGGATACCCGCCCGCTTACTAATAGTAAATAATATATCTTAAATACCTTAGAAGTAGCCTTAGGAAGACTCCTAAAAATTGTCCTAATCTTTGTTATAACCCCTTTTTAGTAGGAAGTAAAAGAGATATATAGCTTCCTACTACTTAATTAGCTAATATATATAAAAATAAATTTAAATAAATTTAATATAATATTTTATAAGGATTTCTAAAAATAGTAATTTTAATAATATTTAATTATATTAGCTAATTAATTAGCGAAAACCTATATATCTCTTTTATCTCTTATTAAAAAAGGTTTAGTATTACAGCCTGAACTCACGGTTCTTGTACTACGCTCAGACGAAGCACTTCTCGTCACGATCAGCGGTATCAGGACTGATCCAACTGATCTATGAGAGTTAGTGGTATTAGAACTGATCCAGCTAATCTAATATTTCCTATGTCTATATAGATAGCGATGTTTCCTAGTAGGTAGGAGCTCCGTACTTAACTTATGTTATGATTTTAGTAATCTCCTAAGTACTAAATATAATACCTTGTACTAGACCTGTTTAATATAAGCCTGCTTGCCCTGCTTCCTTAATACTCCTCTTCACGAGAACCAATCATAGGTCTACCCTATCTACGGACGGAGTAAACCGTAACACTTTAAGCACCCTCAGAATAAGTACCTTAGAAAGTAGAGACCCCCCCCTAAGCGTCTAGAGTTCACGACGCCTAACTATAGATAGTAAGGATAGACCTAAGGTCGCCAGACCCGACTTATTCTACGGCGAAAGAGAAAAGCTTAAAGACTAGCTTATATAGCTTCAGCTCTACTTTACCTTTAACGGATAGACCTTACTAACGGTATAATAGCCGGCCTTCGCTATTACGTATATAAGAGGACGAGCTTAGAAGTAGGTTTATCCTTCTCTTAAGAAGTACCTTAAGGATAAAGATAATCCAGATAATTAGTATATCTAGAATTAGATAGAGAGCTTTACACGATTTTATATTAAGATACGACGAGTCTTTAGTCCTTTAAACGAAAATAAAGTAGTTATACGAGTTATCTAGTACTTATCTCAGAAGAAGTCTACTACTAAGTATTCCACTCAGTTTCAGCAGTATATAATAAAGATAGACTAGGATAATAACGCATTAATAATAATATACTACCGCGGATTAAAGTTTAATATCAAAGAAGAACTTATATAAACTGGAGTATAAATCGATAATCTCGATACTTTAATAGTAGAGGTTATAGAGGTCGACGATAAGCTCTATAAATTAGTAATAGAGAAACGATATAATAATAGAACCTCCGGAATAGGACGATCAGGAATCTTCGCTAGCGATAGACTAGGAAGATAACAGTATTAATAACGCGACCCGTATAAATATATACTAATAGAACTAGACTTCACTTAGAAATAAGATAAGGGAAAATTCAGGGGTAAGAAGCAGCTTAAAAGGGGTAAGAAAGTAGTAACCTATTATAGCTATAGTAAACCGGGCCACTTCACTAGAGACTATTAGTTAAAGAATATAGTACCGCGACCATAGTTAAATATACTAAGAAGAGTTCTATATAATAAACCTTCTAAGGATCTAGAGAACTACGACTTAACCCACGAGTGGATAGAGGTAAAGAAACTACTAAAGGAAGTTATAAAGGGAGAACGCTATTTTAAATTCGTACGAAAGGTATATTAATTTATTAAGAATTTAAAAGACTATAGAATATTACCCTAGGATATTAATATAAGAACTACGAGGTATCTTATCCTAGTAGGACGAGAGGACTTAGAACTTAAGGAAATTCTAAAGGACCTAGTTATTAATATTTAGATAGAGGTAGATTAACTATAATGATAACTCTAAGATATCTAAGAGAAGAAGATAGAATAGGAATCTTTAAATAACGGTAAGGTTCTAGAGTATAGCTTAGAATATAGATAAGAAAGTTAAGAGAGCTTAGAAGAAGAGGCGCTACGCTATAAACTTAGCGGGGATGCTTTAGATAACTCTCTATCTTATACTACTATATCATAAGGATTAAATAAAGGAAAACACTTAGAGAAAACGCATTACGAAGAAAAGCTATACGTTAAAGATTACTAATTTAACTTGGTATACCTAGAATATAATATTATGCATTAGATAGCCTACGCCGACGACTACTATAAGTACTACTCATAAGTTCGAATGGAGCTAAGAAGATAGGTAGTAGGTGCGTTATATAAATAAATAATCTAGAGAGATTATACGAGCGATAGTTACAACTAGCACTTAGCTAGTAAACGACTTAACGTGTAGTTTCCAGGATCTACCGCAGACTGGTACGACAGTATAAAGAAACAACTAATACATAGCCTAAATAAAGAATATTACCACTTATTAGAGTAGTATACTTGCATGCATAACAGATACTAAAAGCACATAGAAATCAAGAAGATATACGGTTTTCTCCCTAAACAGGGAAAAGAGTAATCTCTCATGTCACGGGGAGACATAAGTAGATTAACATACTAATCCTAAAGTAATTCCTGTATACTACTTAGTATAACATACATATAAATATACCGGTACTAATTAATAGTTAACGAACTATTACAATAATAGATTCTGGAGCGACTAATAACTTCGCTTCTCGAGACTTAGTACGGTTACTAGGCCTACTAACTCGAAGAAAGAAAGAATAGTATAACTTATAGATAGCCGACGGGTTAACGCTATTAATAGGAAGGATAGACGAGGAGATATACTCGCTACCTATAACAATTTAACGCTACTATAAGGAACTAACCTTTGATATTATTAAGATAGCTACTTATTATATCATTTTAGGAATACCTTAATTAAAGAAGTATAATCTAGTAATTAACTGGAAGAAAGGAGTACTTATATTTGCGAATACTAGAGACGTTACTAGTATATAACCTATACGCTAATAGAGGATAGCGATAGATAAGAAATAGAACCGAAGACTAGTCGAAGCTTATTACGCTTTAATTTCAAAGAAAGATAACCTTAAATAAGGATCTAACTTAGTATATATTAATAAGGGTTAGCCGGATAACTAAGCTAGAGTTATTAGGGGAAAAGACGAACCTCCTAACATCTTATAAGAGTATAAGAAATAGATATATCTCTTTATAAAAGAGATAATAGTAAAAGCTTTACCTATATACTAATCTTAGGATTATGAGATTAAACTTAAACTAGGAAAGGAACTAATATTTAAACTAATTTATATATTATTAGAAAAGGAACTTATTATACTACGCGGGTATATTAATAAGAACCTTAAGAAGGGATTTATTTAAGAATTTAAATTACTAGTAGGTTATCTAATCCTCTTTATACCGAAGAAGGATAGAAGTCTTAGGCTATACGTTGACTATCAGAAGTTAAATGATATTACTATTAAGAATCGATATCCTTTACTAAATATTAGCGAGCTATAGGATAGACTCTCTTAGGTAAAGATATTCACTAAGCTTAACTTACGAGGAGCTTATAACTTAATCCGAATAAAAGAAGGAGAAGAATAGAAAACTATATTTAGGACTCGATATAGATATTATAAATACCTAGTTATACTATTTAGACTTATTAACGTACTAGTAACCTACTAAGTACTAGTTAATAATATTATTTAAGCTTATTTAGATTATACCGCGATTACTTACCTTAATAATATCTTAATCTACTCTAAGATCAAGGAAGAATATATCTAGTATATATAGGATATCTTAACCTACCTATTACAGGCCAGATTACTCCTTAAGCCAGAGAAGTACGAATTTCATAAGGAATTAGTAGAATTCCTAGGATTTATAGTAAGTACCACGGGCATTTATATAAGCCCTAAGAAGATTAAGGCTATAGCGGAATAGCCTATACTATATAATATGAAATTAGTCTAGAGCTTCTTAGGATTTATGAACTTTAATAAAAGGTTTATTAAAGGGTATTTAAAAATAGCCCTACTACTCATAGATATTACTAAGAAAGAAAAAGGATTTTAATAGGAAATAAGTTAATAGAAAGCATTCACGATATTAAAAGAAGCCTATTAAAATCTACTAGTACTCTATACCTTTTAAGTAAATAAACCTGCTCGTATTGAAATAGATACCTTAAATCTTGTAATCGACGCTTATTTATATCAAGAAAAGGATGGTAAATAGCACCTAATCGCCTACTACTTACGAAAGATATCGGCAGTAGAATAGAACTATGAATTCCATGATAAAGAACTATTAGTAGTAGTATATATACTTTAGAATTAGAGGGTATATACTAAGAGTTATTTAGAACTTACTATCTTTATAGACTATAAGAACCTCTTAAACTTCACTATAATTAAGGAGTTAAACCGAAGATAAGTCCGTTAGTTAGAATTACTAAGATAGTACAAATTTAAAATACTATATACCCTAAGAGAAGATAATAGTCGAGCGGACGCCTTAAGCAGGCGTACGGATTATATAGAATCCAAGGATATTACAAAGAAGCCAATTCTTAAATAAGAGAAGGACGGATCACTAGTACTAATATAGAGTTTAGCAGTAACTATACGAATTATAGTCCAGGATATTACGTTAACCCTAAAGGAAGGCTATATTAATAATAAGCTAGCATTATAATTAAGGAATTAATAACTAGGACAAGAGCTACTCTAATACAGGGGGAAGACATACTTACCTGAAAAGTATACTAAAGAAGTAATCCGGGATCACTATAATAATCCTTTGTTAAGACATCCAGGAATCTCTAAAACGGTAGAGATCCTCTAACGAGAATATACGACGCCACGACTACGCACGTATATTAAGAAATATATCAGCGAATATATTTACTATTAGTAGAATAAGTCTACACGCCACGCTAAGTACGGGTAAATATAGTTTGCACCAGTTCTAGATATACTATAGAAGGATGTAATAATAGACTTTATCGTTAAATTACTAAAATTAAAAGATCTAGTTACGAGGGATATCTTTAACTTAATAATAGTAATTATTGATAAGTTAATAAAGTATACGGTCCTAATCCCCTATAAAGAAATATATAAGGTATATTAGCTAGGATTCATCCTATTAGATAAGCTGATAAGGGATTATAGTATACCTGAATCTATTACTTTAGATAGAGATAGACTCTTTACGTCTTATTATTAGAAGACTCTAGTCGCCGTAATTAGAATAAAGCTGCGAATATTAACCGCCTATCATCTAGAAATAGATAGTTAGACAGAACGCACCAACTAAATAATAGAAGCGTACCTAAGGTACTACGTTAGTTATAAGTAAAATAACTAGGTCTTACTACTTCCTATAGCATAATTAGTACTTAACGATAAGAGATCGGATATAATTAGACTATCTCCATTCTTTACGAATTATAGAAGACACGCCAACTTATTTCTAGAATCAAGGGAGGGTTCTAGGGCAGAGAAGGCGACGGTGTTAGCATCTAATATAAGAAGACTACACGATAATATATAGTAAATAATTAGTGAGGTTAATACTAAGACTTAGCAACGAGTTAATAAGAAAAGAAAAATATATCCTTAGCTAAAAAAGGGGGATAAAGTATACCTCTACACAAAAAACTTAAAGAATAAGAGACTAAGTAAGAAACTAGACTATATTAAAGTTAGATCATTTTTAATTAAATAACCTAAGAGACCTGTCAACTATAAATTATAGCTACTACCCGACGCTAGAGTACATCTAGTGTTCCATGTCTCATTGTTAGAACCAGCCGACTCCGGAATACCTCTTCAGGAAGACTGGAAGTATAAGGCTGAAACCGAAGAATACGAAGTCGAAAAGATCCTAGAATAGAAGGGTCAGGACTACTTCATTAAATGGAAAGACTATGAAGAATTAGAAAGTACCTAGGAGCCCGCTAGGAACCTTCGGGGCTATAAGGACCTTCTACGGTAATTCTACTAACGTCGATAAGACTACTCCAGTTAAAATCCGCCGGAACTTCAACCTATTCTAAAGAGATATCAAAGAGGAAGTCGCTAGGATCAATTATATCTAATTACTCCTCGTACTCCACCTCTTTAATATTTTGAATTTCGCCTTTAACCATGGCGATTCCTTTCCTTTTTAACACCTCCACTTCTCTCTATAATCGAGTGAATTTGGCTAGAGCTTCTTTAGCCTTAGCGGCCTTTTGATTCCGTTAATTCTATATCTTAGTCCATTTTATAGGAGAGAAAGGCGAGAGGTTATAGTCTAATAAACCCTTCCGGGCGTACTCTACGCAGCGACTAGCGGAAGCCCTGACCTTATACTTATCGGCCTAACTAGTACGCTTACAGTTCGAATAGATCCTTATAGCTATTAAACCAGTTCTAATAATGATATTAACTAACTGATAACGGAAAAAAGTAGACTTAGGTTTAGATCTAATAGGTAGTATTACAGAGTAGTAGAGTTTTCGGGACGAAAACTAATAAGAGGGAATCTAATATTATAGCCTGAACTCACGGTTCTTATACTACGCTCGGACGAAGCACTTCTCGTCACGATCAGCGGTATCAGGACTAATCCAACTGATCCATGAGAGTCAGTGGTATCAGAACTAATCCAGCTGATCCAGAGAGTTAGTAGTATTAGAACTGATCTAGCTAATCCAATATCTCCTATGTCTATATAGATGGCGATGTTTCCTAGTAGGTAGGAGCTCCGTACTTAACTCATGTTATGATTCTAGTAATCTCCTAAGTACTGAATACAATACCTTGTACTAGACCTATTTAATATAAGCCTGCTTGCCCTACTTCCTTAATACTCCTCTTCACGAGAACTAATCATAGGTCTATCCTATCCACGGACGGAGTGAATCGTAATATTTATATATTAGGAATTCTTATAAATATAAGAGTTTAAATATTATAAGTTCTTATAAATATAAGAACTTATATTATTAATTATTATAAAGTTTTATACTTAAAAAATTCTAGTTTTATATTATAAGTTTTAATACTTATAAGAATTAAAGATTCTTCAATTATCTATTATAAGTTCTTATAAATAAATAATAATAAAGATTTATAATTATCTGTTATAAATTCTTATAATAAGGACTTAATTTTATCTTAAATTATATTACTA
>JAABUK010002537.1_pt1 | contig 32591 bp, 40 predicted proteins | sample 5559141 | NCBI WGS metagenome assembly JAABUK01 (sample SAMN10711869, study PRJNA513367) | rock metagenome | isolation source: Antarctica rocks | place: Antarctica: Victoria Land, Pudding Butte nord | collected 2016-01-03 | reverse complement strand
GACTGCCACGAACCTTCAAAAGGTTCTGCGGGCTGATGGTGCAGCTGCTGCAGAAGTTGAGCATACGAGCCACCAACGGACCTGACAAACTGCTCAAGGTCAGCATTTGCTACAAGCACCCTCAGCTACTTTTCAGCTTCATCTTGTGAGCGTTTGCATGGCTTTCTGGGCTGAGACCTTGCAAGTCCAGCTCAGGTTTCATCACAGCTGCGTGCTTCCCACAAAGGGATGCTGAGCAACTGTTTTGCCACAATTGGAACAAAGTCTCAACGCACTAATACAGCTAACTACAATGTCTGGCTCATGATGAACTGGGTATGTGCAGGGTCAGTCTTGTCTCTCCAGAGCAGTCTGTTCTGGGCGTTCCCAGTTATTGACAAAGCTTGACCTAGTGATCATGGTCTGCTGACTATGCAGGTTGTCAAGGGGCCTGTTACTAAGTATTTTCCTCCAAATTGCCAGAGGGTTGGCTTCTCCCACAGCGCTCCCAGCATAGTAACTCTGCGAGACTTTGTTGACAAGTTGCCTAATGAGACACCAGCAGTGTTTGTCGTGGGAGCCATGGCACATGGCAAAGTGGATGTCACCTATGTTGATCAGATGATCTCGATATCAGAGTATCCGTTAAGTGCAGCATGCTGCCTAGGCAGAATTACAAACAGCTTTGAATGGAAATGGGGAATAGTTTGACCACATAGACATAAGCCGAGGGGCATGTCATAGGCAGCTGTGGCATTGCTATTGTCAGCTTCAGATACGAACAACACTGGTGTGAATTTTGCACCAAAACTGTCTCACAATGTTTCGCATACTTGGGCGTGGTCCCCAAGCCCCTGCTCACACACGCTCCCTCGCAATCGCGCTTCAGAGTTTGTTTTAACACTGGTGTGAATGTTATGGAGCCTACAGCTGTTTCTTGTTTGGGCACTTGTTATCCAAATGGAAGCTTAATGTTGTAGGGCAAACCCCCACATTCGCGTATCAGATGCGCCTCAGCTCATTGAACCCTGTTTTCCTTGTCACAATATATAGAAAACTAAAGACGGGTCTTGGTCATAGAGCCAGCTAGTGCTGAGCCTGCTGTTCAAATCCAAAGCTCACTTGATGACCCTTACTTGGTAATGGTTGAGTGCTTAGCATGCATAAGTTCAGCGCATGTTTGTGCTTTGATATGAGTGCCTGCATAATGTGCTTGCAAGCGCAGACACTGCTTCACGGTTTGATGTACATGTAATTGAATGTCATTGGAGACAATAGGACGCACAGTACTTTGTGTTCGATCATGGCCCTTGTCATACTCTGTGTGTTGAATGCAAATGTTATTGACCTTACCCTGTGTCGCGCAGTCTATGACAGTGTTGCAGGTTGTCCTCGGCTTGCATATTATGGTTTACACTTGTTTGACGTCAGTACTGCTCAATGCCCCGGGCTAAGCCTGGAACTGTGCAGAAACACTGAGTTCATAAAAGCAGCTCCTGATGTCAGCCCCAAGGCAACATGTCATGTAGCCTTGTTTGCATTCTGTGCTTGAGGAATTATGCCTGTCCGTCTCTCAAGCGTTTTCCTGTGCATAGTAAAGTAGTGTCATGTCATGCTTATGAATATGAAACGGCAGCACAACTATGCATGTCTAGAGCGCCCGTGCGGGTGCAGAACATCTACCCGCGACATCTATTGTCAGCCAGAAGATCACTACCTCTGCGGCATTGCCATCTGTGCTACTTACCAGCATCAGCGACAGCTTGTAGCCGTCATCTTTACCACATCAGCAAGCTTATGGCAAAGGGCGACATACTCAAGGCCACCGGTGGTGTGCTGGCTGCCGGAGCGGCATACATTGGAGGCCAGGTGTGTGATGCAAGCATCTCTTAAGCCTGAGGAGTTTTTCAACAGTGTAGGTTGAAGACTAAAACATCAACCTGCAGGCCTACTATCAAGTATGGACAGCAGAACAAGAATGCCGTCTGTACCAAAGGCAGTCTGCAGAACACACAAATGTGATTGAGCAGAGTCAATCAGCCATCAGTCAGCAGGAAAAGCAAACCACCGAGCTTTTTGTAACTCGCAAAGAACAACAGCAGGTGACTTCAGACCCCCACCAGCAAACCCCTGCTGATGGCTGCATATGCTCATTGCTGCAACGCATCTGCATCTCTGTTCAAAAGGAGAGCGCTTGAGGCACAGCTGGTCAAGGCGCACTAGTGTATTGCTCAATGGCCCTCAGATGTGCATTAAACCTGCCTGCAATTGCACATGAAGACATTCCCTTCTCAGCAAGCGCTTGCATATGCCACTGCAGGCGGTGTCAAAAGCAGAAGCAGGAGTGACAGAAGCAGAAAAGCGCTTGATGCAGCTTCAAAAAGACAAAGACGAGCTAGACAGGCAGCTTCAGCAGACCCAGAAAGCTGTCCTGGCCGGGAAGCAAAAAGTAGAGAAGTTGCGGGAAGAGATACAAAGAAGAACAGAAGCCAGAACGGTGAGCACCGCACCTGTCAGGTCTTTCCCTATGATAGCGACACAGCTCCTGTCATTGATGCAACACATCAAGCATTAGCAACACACAACAATACAAGGTCTTGTGCCTACGATAGCAACACAGCTCCTGTCATTCATGCTGTTCAGATGGATGCAAGTCTGCTGTGATTCAGACTTGCATCTGGTGAAAAGACCTAGCAAACTCACGGATGAAACGTTGGCATGCTTTCAGCCATCCGCAATAGGCACCAGCCATGCACAATCATCATCTGCTGTACCTGCCAAGGCCTTGTAGTAAATCCATTGGTACCCAGTGCACCAAATAACCTTTTTGTTCCTGTCAAATGTATACCCTGCATACATGCATGCCTCCCCGTGCATGAAAGTCATCAATGCTTGGGGTTCCGGTAGCCTTTGCACTGCGTCGCCTGCTTTGCACATCTGCCTCAGCTCCCATTTCAACATTTCATGCTTCTGCAATGCACAGTAAGCTGTAATTGGCACCACTTCCATCTTTGCCAGCTTTTGCCAAATTTATCAGCTTCAACTGAAGTAAGTTTCGTAGACCTTGTTGGCTTTGACGGCAGTCTAAGCGCAGACCTTGTCACTGTTGACCCAAGGCAACTTTGCACTCCTTGGCAGCTTCTGACTGAAGTGTGATTGCAGACCTTATTAGCTCTGGCTGAAGTCAACTTGGCAAACCTTGTCAGCTTTGACCAAGTCAATTTTGTTGTCTGCAGCTAGCAGAAAAGGCTCTTGCAGTCCTTCTCGGCTTTTTACTGAAAGAAACTTTGCTGCCTGCAGCTAGCAGAAAAGGCTCTTGCAGCTGCCAACCTGCACGTGCAAGAAGCCAAGACGAATGCAAATCCCCTTCAGCATCCCTTAGTCAGGGAGTACTTTGGAAAAAGGTAGCTGCAAACAAGCAGGTCCTGTGTTAGATGCAGTATTCAGCAGCCAATGCAGCGGTGACATGTGGTGTGGTGTTGCAATATCTTTTCATAAGTCTGACACAGCTCGGTTGAATTCCTAGTTGCGTCATCAGGCTGTCATTTGGGAACTTGCGTGAAATATTCATATGTACTCAGTGTCTACATGCACGCATGGCAGTCGATCCAGGCAATGTGTGCAGCTTGAACGTTGTATGATCAGCTGCTATAGATAGAGTCACAAACGCTTAGCAACTGCAAAACCCTAGCGTAGTATGACATGAGGGCATGATGTGCGCATCAGGCAAATACATTTCAGTTGTCATAGCACCAAGGAGATGATGACAGTGTGGCTCATGCACGGATGTCAAGAGCCTGCTCACAACGCTAGTTGTAACCTTCCACCATCCCCGTCACACTTGGTCACGTCGCAGCACTATTAAAGGTTGCTAGAAGTGATAAGAAGTTGCATATCCACAAATACCAGCTGCAGCAAGAACAAACCTTAGTGCTTTCAAAGCCTCAACAATTGAACGAGCTAAAGTCTACTTCAGTGAGAACATCACGCTTTGAGTATGCTGCATCTACCCCGCTTGCAATCCTGCCTACTTAACAGTGCTTGTGTGTTCAAACGATTGAGCTTAAAAGTGCTTCTGCAGTTCTGTATAAATTGAGACAGTATCCTCCTATCACATCCAGCTGAACAGCTTTCATTGTGCAGGAGAAAACCCTCAAATGCATGCTACAGAATTGATAAGCTATCCACCTTTCCAAAATTCTGAAGGCTTAACAACCCTTCCATCCATACTCAAAGGATAAGTCATTGCTGCAGTGCCTCCACACAGTTTCTGCATCGCTTGAGTCCCATGTTCCAAAGCACAAACCAAGTGCAAATCTGACTCAAAAGTCTGACTTAGGCCACTTTGGTCTTCATCATGCCATGGTGTCTTCTTGGCTGAAAGTTGGGACATCGCACTGCTTGAACTCAACAAAGTTCCCGCCGCTTAGAAAGAAGGAAACGACGACGCCATTAGGCGTTCAGCATAGAGAAGCTTGAGCCCAAGCTTCCCTTGGCCTCTTCTTCACAGTGCAATGGTACCAAGTGGGTTGACAGATGCTGGGACCTCAGGAGGAGGTTGGTTTCGGTTCTTATGCCGGTAATAGAAGATCTGGAAGACAATGGAGCCGTCCAGGAAAATTGCACCGAAGGCCTCTATGAGCCATGGCAGCTTTGGGACAACAAACTCTGCAGCTGTACTCCTGCAGATGAGCCACCATGTGACAACAAGATGCTGACAGTGCTGATGAGCATCAGTAAACCCTGCGTTAGTATGCTGTTCTACAGACGCTACAGGTGTCACATGCACCGACGGTCCAAAATATGAGCAGGGACAGTTGCAGCACAGTACATTAGCTGCAGCATTGGCAAAAGCCTGACAAACATGTGGGAAGCTGACCCTTCCAAGATGAAGATGCTCGACACGCAGAAGCGGCTGCCAAGCAAACAGCAGCACAACCGCTGGTAGCCTCTTTGTGTTGCCATTCACTGTCCTACATTGGTCATGCCGGCACAAACACGGCAAGAATGGCGTGAGCTCACACATCTGATGAACACGCTCAGCAGGCATGAGATGCCGCCAAGCACATTCAGTGACAGTCCAGCTGTGCTGTCAAGTACACTCCTACCTTTCTCATGCTGGCACAGTCATAGCAAGGTAGGCATGAGCTAGCATTACCTGATGAAGATGTATGAGACGCCGCGAAGCACATTCAATGACAGCCCAGCTGGCTTTTCAAGCACTGTGTGTTACACTTATCATGCTGGCACAATGACAGCAGGAAGGGCATGAGCTACCTGATGAAGATGCTGAGCACGTATGTGATGCTGCCAAGCACCAGCAGCACAAACATGAATAGCGAGAGACCCTCTGTGGTCCCTCTTCTGAAGTTCTTGAACAGCTGTGGGACTCTTGCTGCCAGATAGGTCACTGTCATCACCCATCCCAGACCCTGCCCAATGTTCACTGTTCTGCCTGCAACACAAGGCTGGCGCTGGGGATAACATGAAATTCTATAAAACTATGTTATCTACTTTCTTGCATGTACTTGCCCTACATTCTACAGCACCATGATACTTACGTGGCTATTTTCATTGTATCCACTTGCACTGGCATTGGCACTGGCACTCTTGCCATTGGCCATGACAGTGTCAGTATGCTGACACTAAAGAGCACATCAGCTGAGCAACTGGTGCTGCAACTTGGGCCTGTCATCACCTGTCATAGGCCATGTTCATCATGTTGCGTGATACAACGTCAGCGCTATGAGCATATGAAATGAGCGACGCATGTGCTGTGTTATGTTAACTTCCACCATTGGCATCATTTTCCACAGAGGTGGAACTCCAGGGCAGAAAGGCAATATATACATCACTTTTTGTCAAAAGAAAGAAGAGATACAAGAACAGTAATCAGTAGCCCAATTGCCTTCAGCGCAATGTTCCTCTCCAAACAACATTGCCCTTACCATCATGCTCATGACATTGCTTGTCAGCATTATCAATGTCATCTAGTCATGGTTGCAATCATGATCATTAATGCCATTATGATCATTATCAGCAGGATCATCAGCAATAGCGGTGAGTACTGTCATTACTGCTGTCATGATCATTGCTGATACTGTCTGCATTGCATGAGTGTTACCTGAAGCTGCTGTTGCTCCGCTGTCATCTAAAAGCACTCTGCCTACACTGAGGTGGTTCTGTGCCCAAGCACCAGATGTGGATTTGTAGTCTGATGCCCCGGGTAGAGTGCCAGTGACCCCTGCGGTGATCATGGTGGGTACCCCCGCTGTCATCATGCCACAACCCACCAGCATCAGACCTGTCACACAAGTACAGCAGTGACATGGGCAGGGGGCAGAGGGCAGGGGGCAGGGGGCAGAGGGCAGGGGACAGAGGGCAGGGGCCAGAGGGCAGGGGAGCTAGACAGGAGCTTTAGTTTCAATTGTGGGTGTTGTTTCATGTATATGCATCATGGCATTATGATGGCAGGATATACAAATATACCTGCAGAAAGAGCTCTCAGTTGATGCGCAGCAGGTATCTTAGCCGTAGGATCACTCATCAGCTCAATGTCCTTGCAGCTTACAGCGTCTGGTGTCACATGCATGCCAGTGTTAACTGATGACGCATTTGTCACTGGTTTGACTAAGGGATCAACTGGTGGCTGCTGAGTCAGCTGCTGCTCGATTGCTGGGTCGTGTGATTCTGCTACAGCTGTGGCAGTCTGTTGCTCCTGCTCGCGCTTTGTGCGTCTGGGAACGACCCAGTACACATACCAGCAGTGCTGAACGTTTAGGAGTATGTCCAGGATGGCAAATAGGCATGCCATATATACTTGTGTTGGCAACTGCAGCAGCGTTCATAACTCGGACATAATAGCCATGTAGACAGACAAAAATGCAGAGGCAGCAATGGACAGGCTTTTAACAAGGTGTCTGCTTGACTTATCTGCAGCAGCCTTTTGCGAAGCATCTCAAACAAGCAAGCTTGCCTTTAGGTCAGGCAGCACATATACTTACAGCTTTGGTCAAGAATACGCCAGACAAGTTGCAGCCGTCTCCGACCATCCAGATCATGATCATCCCTAAGGAGAGGCCGTCAGAGCTACCATTGATGAAGTTGATGATGATTTGAGGCAGGCAGCAGACGCCCATAAATACGACTGAAGCAAGACCCAAGATGAAGGACGTGAGGTCTTTTGTACTGCAAATGCAATCTCCAAACGATTTCGCCCAGTCTGCACAGCCTGGATCGCATGTGACACCCATGCCGCCTGCCGGCGTTAATCAACGTGGCGTCTGAGACTTGAAAGTGGCAGTAGATGATCTGACTTGGCCTGCCTCAGGAATAGCTTGTATCAACTGCTGCAAATAGGTTGCATGTATGCCGTGAGTTGTAAGAGAAGCCTTTGCATCAGTCGCACAGCAGAAACCTAGGATGTTCAATGCGACAGCGAAAGCTAAGTACGCAACGCAACGCACGCACGCACGCTCGTTTGCACAGACAGCAACGTCACTGCAGATTTGTGCTTCAGAGACTCTCAAGCTCTGCATTACACAGCTAAAATGTGTGAATAGTCAAGTACAGGCCCCTCAACAGACATGAGCACAAAGCTTGCGCATGTATCTCAAGCAGCAAGGCATCATCTTTGAACACCGAAGAGTACAAAGGCTTTGCTTAGCACAAGTCTCTCAGTGCTGGAGTGAACCACCATTGCGCTCCACCAGCCCTTGTCAGTCTCTCAAAACATTATGGTTGGATTCCAATAGCTGGCATGCATTAGCACATGTCCAACCTCAAAGCAATGTGTAGCCTTGGTGTCATGCGCTTAGACTCTTGGGGGTGGTGCTGAACCTATTAGTGCTATTGGTATACCTACATAGTGAGCACTGGCCAGACTGGTGTATGCTGTATGACATATCATGGAATGTGTGCCACTCTGTGACATCAGCATGCATGAACACCAGACGCGGCTCAGTGAGCTACTATGCGAAGCTGGCTTCAGCCCTGGAGATGCCCCACCATGTGACTAACCTTTTACCAACTTAACGGTCTGAGATCCGACTCCCAAAATCACAGTATGTGTGCCAGTAAGTGTTTGAGCGAACAGGCAGACGGGTAAATGTGTCGTTACACAACTAGAGGCTAATCTGCAGCAAGCACAAGCGTCACTGTCTGTTGATTTACAGAACCACGTTTCATCTTTGGCAATAGCCAATGTTTTTCAAACTTCATCACAGCCTGTCTGAGGGGAGCTGCCCAAAGGGTTATGCTATATGTGCTATGTCACAGAGTTGCTATGCATTGGTCTTTTGTGGCACATCAGGACCCGTGGGATCACCTCTTCCTCTTGGGGAGGTAGTTCTCCTCGTACATTGCCTGCGAACATGCCACAGTGATGCTGTGTATTGTAAACACGACTGAGCATTTTGGCTCTCTGCAATGCATCAGCAACGGAGCAGCATTGCCTAGTGTGTGAGACAAGACCCTGGCACCAGGAGAACTCAGCAGGATGAGGTGTCTGGTAAGAAATGCATACTCATGCTAAGGCGCTGCAGGCAAAGCTGAATGCTTCATGCAAAGCTAGGATCAATGTGAATGGTGCGCCAAGTCAATCCAGTCAGATTGTGTGCTTTGTGAAAGGCCTCAGTGCTCACCATGGACTCAGTGATAGTCTTTCTTGCAAGCTCAGCCCCTAGAAACTCGTCAACCTTTACTTCTTTGTGCTCATTCTTCTTGTAATCCTCAAAGAACCTGCAAAGACGTCAATTGAGCATCTCAGTAAATTAAAGTGATGCATTGCACATGCACATACGCCTTCACGAGCCTAGCTTCTGTGCTGTTTGAGCTGCATGAATGAATTTGTATGTAGGATGGAAGCACAGTATCACAGGCAGGGCACCGCCCAATGCCTTCAATGGCATGGCAGCAGTTGATGCATGACACAAACAACTTTGCAAGGCCCACCTACGAATCTCTGCCAGCCTGTGCTTGGGCAGCTGGTTGATATCATCATAGTCTCTAAACTCAGGATCATCCGCGTGTACTGCAATGATCTTGTCATCCTGCTCGCCCTGATCAATCATTTGCATCACACCAATTGGCTTGGCGCGCAAGAAGGACATCGGGACGACTGGCGCTTGCATCAGGACCAGGACATCCTGAACACACAAGTTGGGGGGATTGAATAATCAGACGAACTCAAGAGGCCAGCAGCTACTTGGGGCTCGTGACCATTATTGCAAATGGAGCTCACCAAGGGGTCATTGTCTTCGCAAAGTGTTTGAGGAATGAAGCCGTAGTTGTGGGGGTAGACCACAGAAGAATACAGCACTCGATCGATGTACAGCATACCTGGCAAGCCAATGTCAAAAGTCATACGTTTTTGCGGCTGAGCAAAAGCAATTGAGGCTTTTCGGGTAGTGAAGCAACAGTCACCTGTTTCTTTGTCCAGCTCATACTTTACTTTGGACCCCTTTGGAATCTCAATCACAGCATTGAACTTGTTGGGCGCGTCACTGCCAATCGCCAGGTCGTGCCAAGGGTGAGACGCGGAGCTACGATAGTGGTTGGCCATTTGTGTCAAAGACGGGAAGGACAGTCCAAACTCTCGACTTGCGGCAACCCTGCGGAAATTTGATTCGCAAGGGATGCTGCAGCCTGGCTCCTGCGGTGCTGCTGAGTGTTGCTCAGTCATGTCCAGCTGGCCAAAGTGTTACTAACTGCATGTGATTCACGTGTTATGCCACCTCGAAATGACCTGGCCGTCTGCAATTGTTACAAATACTGTTACACCACGTAACAAGAGCAATTCCTGGATCTCAGATAAACGTTCCAGGGGATACACTGATTTGTAGAGCCTGGTATTACCCATTTACTAAAGTGCCTGGATCATAGGGGTATTGCGTTACCGTTAGATACAGTGTGCAGTCAAGGAAGGGTCGTGTCAGGCTGCGCGATGCACTGGAACAAGAGCAATTGTTGGTAGGTTTTCATAGTGGTTACCGTATGTGCAATTGTTGTTAAGTTGCAACATTATCTTACTGCAGTACAAACATTTGACAAGACGTGACAGTCCAGCATGCCGTCCCGACCCACCAAGAGCATCGTGCAAGATACGTTGCAGCGTTTCAGGCAAGAAGCATATCATAGAAACAACACACATCCCGCTGAACAGTCTGTTAATCTAAATGTCATGCTTTTCCAATAGTCAGTGCTGAATCACCAGCATTTACAGGAGGAACAGGGGATCACATAGTGAGCAGTGGTGCAGCCAACAAGCTCGTGAAGCTATTTGACAGCTTGTGCAGCTGATTTGTTCTTGCTGCACCCTTCCAACCTAATGTGCATCTGCAGCAGTCTGAGCGTGGTGGAGCATACAATGTCCTGCAGCCAACTTGATGGAGCTAGGCAGGTCGACTGGTCTTGCTGCAATATTCTGACACCGAGTATTCTGACACTGAGATTGTGATGACATTATGCTGGTATAAGATGGACACAAACAAACAGTAAGACAATCTGCTTACTAACTACCAAATGTACTACATGGGTAAACAGAAAAGCCCAGGGGCCTGGTTATGCAAAGTGGTATCCTGCCTGTCATCACACATCTGCCGGGCCACCTGCATTAATGAATCATCGTCAAGGTGTTGATCACACAGGCTTGACATGGTGCAGCAGGCTTCCAATGAGCTGATCACTTCCAAGGCAACACATTGTACTGGCACACTGTCAACAATAGACTGCCTGACAGGCTTACTCTGTGTGGTGCTGAGTGAGTCAAAATGTCTTTTCAGCTGGACCTGCCATCAGTTACTGCTGCAGCAATACAGTTGCCTGCACCAAACAGAGCGTGCTGTGTGGAGGAAAGAGGAAGCAGGCAGCTGACAGTAGCTGAATGCAGATGCGTTGTCAGTGCATTGGGTTGCTGTGAATACAGTATGGATGACATGATGTCGTAGCAATGCTTCCTGGAAAGAGTTGGTACACAATGGGTTGCTGTGAATACAGTATGGATGACATGATGTCGTAGCAATGCTTCCTGGAAAGAGTTGGTACACAAGAGCTGTGGACACACTGCAAAAACGCTACATAGTAAGAATAGGTAAAATGCTTTGACATTTTGTCCAACCTACTGCAATTGTTGTTGCTTTCAGCCACAACAAAATGTGGAAATGCTACCAGTTCCAGGACTGCCAGCAAGCGATCTTTGATCGAGCAATATATATTTTGAAGGAGGTAAGCAGCCCCTTCATGAGGGTACGACAATGTGAGTCATATGCACATTGTACCTAAGCGGTCATCTTTGGTCATGGGAAGAAGAAGAACCGTATATAATGGCTGCCAACACACTGGATCCCACAAGGGCACATGCAGCGGCACAGCCCTTTCTTTGCCAGCCAATGTTTCAGCAGCCTTGGTAAAGAAAGAAACACTGCCTTGTGTCCCTAGTTCTTGCTCTGCATGCACATAAAACTGTGCTTAGACACACGGCTGGGAGCTGCATTGCTTCAGTGATTGACCAACCCTACCAGCACAAACAGCTGGTTTCGCATGCAAGGCACTGAGGCTCTTGTCTGCATACAGATCATACTGCAGAGCCATGTGTTGTTATGCTGCATAGAGTACATGTAGCAGCCAATCATGTCCTGTGCACAAGACCATGCAGTGGCAAAGGAAGAGAGCTCACTTGTGTTCAGCAGTTCTGGAAATCCCTGCTGCGGCCAGCCAGGGCATGACTGCTGAATGGCATCAGATACTTTGCCCTGCCCTTGCTGTTGGTGGCATTGCATTGTGAAGTGCAGCTGCGTGACTCAGAGTGCATATTGTTGGTCTGTCTACACTGCTCCTGAATACGCTAGTGTTGGTCTGTCTACACTTCGTGTGAAGTGTAAAGTGTGAGTCTGTCTACACCTAACATGAACTCTCTAGTGTTGGACCTGCAGCATACTGGCACAGCTTGTATCACCACAGCGGCGCAGTCAAGCTTGTGTATACGTACAGTCATACTGGCAATCAGTTTCACTTTGCCTACAACGAGCAATTTTAAGTTGGACAGTCTGAACAGACTGGATCAAACCAAAGTATGAGCAGCAGTATCTACATGCAGGCGTAACACACAACTGTCCTTGCAGCTTGCTAAGTACATATCATTGCATCTTGGAAAGGACAGCTAGCTTACAATTATATCTAGTTGGGGTAGCAATGGCAACTGACTGGATTGCGCAACATCCAGCCTATGTACAGTCAGAGATAGTCTGTCAGCCAGCATGTGCCATCAGCCATAAACATGCATCCCGGTGCTGAAATGAGACTGTGCAGAAGGCTTGAACTCAATTGCGTTGCAGCAACAGATGCAGGTTGGAGGGCTGTAGGAAAGCATGACAATACCATGTCATGTTGAGGCAGCAAAACCAGTGTAGAAAGACATCAAGCAGCAGTCTATATCTGCGCAGGCATTGACATACAGCAAACACAGGAACAGGAACAGTTCAGACACTATTACACACACAAGAAAAATCATGTCAGCGCAGAGAAACCATAAGACAGTCAGCACAGCTACGACAGGGAGTCACAGGAGCTGCCATAACAGTGTGCGTGTTTCAAACGCTGTAACGGTGAGACTGAAAGCAAAGCTTGCAAAAAATCACCTTCAGTCATGTGCTGAAGAGAAAGCACGTGCGAGGATTCCAAATAGCCCCTTTCCAAGGAGGGCTCCTCCAGTGGAGCAGCCGTTGCCCAGCTGCCCAATTGCCCCGGCAGCCGTCTGAAACAGACCTTGTCCCTTCTTTCTCTCTTGCTTGCTCCTGAACACGTACAAGTATCCTTCAGTACAATCAGCCTGGCAGCTGTTACGCTGCACTACACTCGAACAATGCCAAAGCACAAGTGCCAAGTAGGGGAACCAAGGTACAACCTGATGAACTCCACATTCTGCGCTGCCCTGGCTCTGCTGGCATCTGCACCAGCATAGCAGAGCCTTGGTGACACATGGCTGGTGTGCTGATGACACATGGCAACTCTCTGTAAGGGTGCCATGCAGTAACTGGCCAGGTTGCTGAGGGAATCACAGACAGCTCTGCAGGTGTTAATGCTTGTCAGCATGGAGAACCCAGAAGCCAATGCCCCCTTCACGGGGCAGGGCCTGAGCCTTGGCAGGAATATGAATTGATGCCAGCAACCATTGGGGTATGTCATGCGCAAAACACAAATCATGACAAAACTACAATCAGCATGGAGAACAGGCTGTGCAAGGAGATAGGGGCCATACCGCACTGAAGAAGCAGCAGGGGCCTGCACATCAGGCTCACGCCTGGAGCGCCCACAAAGGAAGTTCCTCTCAGAGCAACACTGTCTGATGGCAGCCTGTTGTGCCTTGATGCTATTACTGCTTCCAGTGTGGTTCACAGCCTCATTGGGTGCCTGCAGCAACATACGAGTATGTATATTGTCATTTGTGTAAAGTTTGATGATGTAGATCACCAGGTAACTTGTTGCTTTAGCGGAGAGAGAGCAATCACAACTCAGCCAAAGCTACGATGCAGTAAGCCCATAGGAGCGCCTGCACAGCCCTTCAACTTATCTTGAGCTCAAAGCAAGGGCTCAGAAAATGTTGGAGTTGTGTACAAAAGGTCAACATTGTCTTCATTTTGTGACAAGGTGGGCTGAAGATGCCACAGGTTCATGCTGTTGATAGCCTGCACTGCCTCCCTGTTTCAAGATCCGCATGCAAGATCCATGCACAACAGACACATCTTTGCAAGAGACTGAGTGAAGCACCTTGCTCAGAATGACACCCAGCCCAGTACCGTCACTCTGGGCTTGCTGCTTCTGGCCTTGTGCCAGAACCAAGGGCCTTGACGCCATCCTATATGCCACAAGAAGCTCAGTCAAGCAGTATGTTGGATAGGCACGCATAATTGTGCCAGAACCAAGGGCCTTGCTGCCATCCTATATGCCACAAGAAACTCAGTCAAGCAAGTATGTTGGATAGGCATGCATAAGTGTGCCCTCAATGGTGACCCACGCAAAAATAATCTACATATGCCATAAATACAGACAAGAATGACCGGTACATGGCCACAAATGGAAAGATGCACAACTGACATGTAGAATTATGTACAACAAACAACAGAGCAGAATGGCATACCTGCTGAACAAATGCGAATCTGCCAGGATTGTGGGTTGTTCAGCATCTGGCTCTGCAGCGTTGATGCTGTCTTCTGCAGCATTCCTGCTGGCATTCTGCACACCAGATGTTGGAGCAACATCACCAGCAAGCTGACAAGTGAGGGCGGGTTCCAGCTGACTGGACTCGCTGCTCTTGCTGCCAAGGGCGCTGCCCTGGCTGTTGCTGTCATGGCTGGCATTGCTCTTCTGCCTTGTGAGGCCGCAGCTGTTGCCAACAAGAATGGAATCCAGCTGACTGGACTCGCTGCTCTCGCTGCCAAGGGTGCTGACAGGGCTGCTGCAGCTGCTGCTGTGCTGGCTGGCATCACTCTCCAACCCCTCTGTGCCCTTGTTGTCTTCAATGTGCTTGACTGCCTCCCACCGTCCCTACAGCAGCACAAAAGCATCTATACACAGGCTTCTGACGTGTGCTTTACAATACGAATAGTTGTGTTAGCAGTACAGCGTTGCAGTCAGCTCAGAGCAACAGCAAACAGCTCTAAACTTGTAGCTTTTGTGGTTGTGTACAGAGATCACTGGCATGCAATAAGCCGCCCCTAGGAGCCAACCGTTTTTGCTGTCTACAGCATGCGTTGCCTCCCAATCAACTTCCTTGGAGACGTTGGGTGGAGACAGCAGCAACAACTATTTAGGAGCCTCAGTGAGTAACCACCTTGCTTAGGATGACACCCAGCCCAGTGCCGTCATTCTGGGCTTGCTGCTTCTGGCCTTGCATCGTCGACAAGGACCTTGCTGCCATCCTGCATGTCACAAACACTTTACCTGAGCAGCATGTATGATAGGCATCGAGGTTGAGACTTTAACAGTAGCAACAATCATCTGTGCATGTCAAATTGGTGATGCTATGCAAAAAAAGGGCCTGGAATAAAAGTCTGGAGCCCACAAGGGGTATGTCCGAATCCATAAAGCCGCCAACAATGTCCAAATGTGACTTTTGCAGATCAAAGGCAACATAAGCTTTTGCAGTTCCAAACAATTATGCAATGCATGCTTTTGTCTTCCATTTTGCGGAAGAGGGTCCTCCTGGAACAAGCAGAAAGATACAGAGCGGACAAGTAACAAGAATGGTGTACCTGCTGAACACATGCAAGTCTGCCAGGATTGCAGTTTGTTCAGCAGTGGCTAGGGCGCTGCCTGCAGCCTTGACGCTGTCTTCTGCAGTGCTCCTGCTGGCGTCGGTCCTGTCAGGCGCTTGAGCAACACCGTCAGCAAGGTGACCAGCGCAACTGGGATCCAGGTCACTGGACATGCCACTCTCGCTGGCAAGGATGCTGGTGCCAGCCCTGCCAGCTCCCTCAACAACCCGATCAATCACCTGACCAGCAAGAATGCTGGAATCCAGCTCATTGGAGTTGCTACTCTCACTGCTGAGGGCGGTGTTCCGGCTGGTGCAGCTGCTGCTGTCATGGCTGGCCGTGTTCCCCTGCCCTTCTGTCCCTTTGTTGCTTCCAGTGTGTTTGATTGCCTCACTTGATCCCTGCAGCAGCATGCAAGTGTGCGTACATGCGGCCCTTTGTAGTGTGAGTGAACAGGCAAGTGGGTTTTGAAAACAAGGCAGCAGTGCAGTCAGCTCAAAGCGCCTGGAGAAAGTTTTCAGCTTATAGCTTGTAAAGCTGTGCAGAAATGGCATCATCGTACAACAAGACAGGCTGAGGATGATGCACTGCCTGTCACTCAGTCAGACTGCGTGAGTAGTTCACGCACTACAGAAGGCCTTTGTATTGCAGAGCCTTGATGGCTCACCTTGTTCAGAGTGACGCCCAACCCAGCGCCTTCACTCTGGGCTTGCTGCTTCTGGCCTTGTGTGCACATCAAGGGCCTTGCTGCCATCCTGCATGTCACAAACGCTTCAGTCAAGCAGGAGGTAAACTCTACCAGATGTTGTGCGCTCAGAGGTGATTTCAGCAACAAGCATCTGAATATGCCATCCTCAAGATTCTGTGCAGAGGTTTCTTGTAGATAGGCTAGCTGACTAATGCTAACAAGCAGAAGTACATAGAGCAAAACATGAGAAGAGTGACATACCTGCTGCACAAGGGCAAGCTGGCCAGGATTGCAGATGGTTCAGCAGCTGGCTTTGAAGCCTGAACCCTGTCTTCTGCAGTGCTCCTGCTGGCGTCGGTCCTGCCAGGCGCCTGAGCAACACCATCAGCAAGGTGACCAGCGCAACTGGGATCCAGGTCATGGGACATGCCACTCGCGCTGGTGCCAGCCCTGCCAGCTCCCTCAACAGCAGGATCAATTACCTGACCAGCAAGAGTGGAATCCAGCTCACTGGATTTGCTACTCTCGCTGCCGAGGGCGGTGTTCCCGCTGGTGCTGTCATGGCTGGCCGTGTTCCTCTGCCCTTCTGTGCTTTTGTTGCTTCCAGTGTGTTTAAACGCCTCACTTGGTCCCTGCGGCAGCATGCAAGTGTGCGTACATGCGGCCCTTTGTAGCGTGAGTGAACAGGCAAGTGGGTTTTGAAAACAAGGCAGCAGTGCAGTCAGCCCAAAGCGCCTGGAGAAAGTGTTCAGCTTATAGCTTGTAAAGCTGTGAAGAAATGGCACCATCGTACAACAAGACAGGCTGAGGATGATGCACTGCCTGTCTTGATGTTTTACCTTGTTCAGAATGACGCCCAACCTGGCGCCTTCACTCTGGGCTTGCTGCTTCTGGCCTTGTGTGCACATCAAGGGCCTTGCTGCCATCCTGCATGTCACAAACACTTCAGTCAAGCAGGAGGTCAACTGCACCAGATGTGATAGGCACAGATGTTGTGTGCTCAGAGGTGATTTAAGCAACAAGCATGTGAATATGCCATCCTCAAGATTCTGTGCAGAGATCTCTTGTAGATAGGCTAGCCGACTGATGCTAACAAGCAGAAGTACATAGAGCAAAACATGAGAAGAGTGACATACCTGCTGCACAAGGGCAAGTTGGCCAGGATTGCAGATGGTTCAGCAGCTGGCAATTTTGAAGCCTCAACCCTGTCTCCTGCAGTGAATCTGCTGGCTTTGGTCCTGCCAGGTCCCTCAGCAACATCATCAGCAAGCTGACCAACAAGAGTGGAATCCAGCTGACTGGACTCGCTACTCTCATTGCCAAGGGCTGAGTCAAACTCTTGCAGCTCCTGTGTGGCAGAACATGCATTGTCAGAAGAGAAAAGGAAAAGACTACACCTTTTGGCGTCAATTTGATGGGAAGCCAAGTGTTATACCAGGCTGCCCAGGGACTGACAGAAGAAGAAGCACTTGATTGGCAGGCATTTGCGCCAAGGCACACGTAAGCCAGAAGACCAATGTCTGTATGCATGTATATGAGGCGAACTTCGATGTGTGAAGTCTATAACATGTTCCCACGTGTGCAGCAGACACTTGATCGTGTCTTACCTCAATCCAGCTGACCTCTTCAATGTCAACGACGCTGCCAATATCATCGGCTTCTTGCGCAGCCTCTGTGGAATCGGTGTCTTCTTGTCTGCTCAGCAACTGGGCTGCATTTTGTCGCTGCTGATTGGAAGCATGAAGCTCAGGGCTGTCATGATTCTCTGATGCAATCTCACGCACAGGACCACTCCAGCTGAGCATTCCATTTGCCATAGGGTGATAAGGAAAACCATTCAGGGCACAGAGTCCATGCTTAGACTTGGACAGATGCCTCTTGCATTCCTGCGACATTGAGGTGCCGTCAAAGACTTGCTCGCATGCAGCACAATCGGTACATGAGTTGGGTTGATAACATGCGCGACAGCTGAGTCACGCAACAGCTGAGCCAACACGCTGCATCAGGTCACGAATGATGCAACAACAAGCGCGTTTAAGTATAGATGTGACGTAGAACCCTGAGGTTGGCTGCATTGCATGACGAATGTAGGCACATGTGTGCTGAGAGAGAGGCCAGCAGAACCTAAGCCCTGTGAGCTTACATAGACAAGGAGCTCCAACCCAAGTAATTTAGCGTACTGCCGCAACTCCTCCACCTCCTCAATCAACTCAGAGCTTGGTTGTTGCCTCAGACTGTCCATCAAGATGCTGCAGCATGAGCGGTGGAGGCTCATCAAGCCAAGCCTGTCACTGACCATAAACAGGTCGATTGCTTCCCTTGCAGACAAAGATCTGTCGATGGTCCCATACATCCAACTCACAGCCAGGCTAAATGTCTCTGGGTTCATCTCAGACAGCACTGCCTTGCCTGTGAGACCTGCAACCACGCAGACCATGTTTCTAGCTATTGCATGTTTCAACCCTGCTTGCGTGACTTTATACTTGCAAAGCAACACAACAGTCTGATTCTTGATGCAAAGCAGAGAGGACAACAGTCTATCTGGCATCACTTCTGCGCATGATTGCAACCTGACTACAACCTTCATGTTGAACCCATGCACATGATAAGCATGCAATGTTGTGCCCACTGTATATAGGTGCTGCTAAAATTAGTAGGCTGGCTTTTGCTTCTGGGGTCCCAAACACCACAGATGCCTGCCAGACAAGCATAAGGACAGGTAGTTGCATAGTAAGTTCCCTCACCTTCCTGCATTTGAGTGCTGAACATACGCTCAAAGTAAGGGCTTGTACTTGCCAGGACAGCTCTGTGAACCTCAAAGTCCCTCCCTCCAACGGTGATGACAGCATCAGTGAATAGATCACGGTGTGATGCAGTTGCCAGCTGGAAGTTCCTAAGCTTGTCGTCAACAAGGTAGCGGTCATGTGGCCTAGCATGTGCATTGATGCAAAGCACTCTTTCGACTTCATCATCTTCACACTCACCTGTGTTTGCACCAACACAGGTCAGCACCCACACAAGCCAAACACAGATTAGCATGCACACAAGCCGTAAGCACACTGCTTTGGCATCTGCACATCAGAGACTGCTCATACACCCTATGGGCTGCCTTTGTCACACACGCCAATATTTTGGTGCCACACTCCTGTGGAGGCTGTGCAGTTTGCGAACACAAGTGTGAACTCACCTGCTGCAAACTGCTATTAGCTCATGCAGAAACAACTCATTAAGGCATTTGATGCTGTTGAGTTGACCTGTCCAGCCTCCCAGCCATCACATATGCAATGCAAGCCATCAGATATGCAATGCAAGCAATCAGATATGCAATGCAATGCAAGCGATCAGATATGCAATGCAATGCAAGCCATCAGATATGCAATGCAACCCATCACATATGCAATGCAAGCCATCAGATATGCAATGCAAGCCTTCATATATGCAATGCAAGCGATCAGATATGCAATGCAATGCAAGCGATCAGATATGCAATGCAAGCCATCAGATATGCAATGCAAGCCATCACATATGCAATGCAAGCCATCAGATATGCAATGCAAGCCGTCAGATATGCAATGCAACCCATCAGATATGCAATGCAAGCCATCAGAAATGCAACGCAAGCCATCAGATATGCAATGCAAGCCATCAGATATACAATGCAAGCCAGCAGCAGACAGAAGATGATGGACTCACCGCCAGCAATAATCAGATCGCCATTGTGGCTGGTAGCCATGTGACCACTGCGGTACCCCATGCGGCTTTCAGGCAATGGCGGCTTGCTCCATGACATAGTGGTGAAGTTGAACATATGCAGCTGGTTGACAAAAGCATCATCACCACTCTCAATGCTACCTCCAAATACCATCAAGCAATTCTGCATAGCAAATGGTTGTCAGACGGTGACCTCTGCAAATTCAGACATGAGCTTTGTGTTGACTTGGTCTGACCACAGGGAAACCCCAGAAAGATAGCTCATGAATGCTGTGATAGAGAGCTTTGCTAACTTGTAGGCGTTGCACAATGTTGCTGGCAATGCATGGGTACTGTTGTGCTTGCAGCCAAGGTCAACATCAGTACCTGCACCAAGGCAGTGGCTATGGTGTCTCCACCATCCTCAGTAGAATCATAGTAAAACGGGATGTCTGAGGCTGGTAGGCGCCGCCAAACCCAACGCTGCAGGTCGAGCTCGTATAGCTGCAGACCTGAGTTGTGCACCTCTTCGATAACCAGTACGTACGCATTACCATTTGCGTAAGTGAGGGCACATGCCTGCTCTGCTGGTGGCACATGGCCAGTGGTGTGCTGCTGCTGCCATCTGAGTGCGTAAGGGTCATATGTCCAGATGTTCTTACCAGAAGGAAGGTCTACACAGTCACTTTTCCCTGTGTGAAATACGGACAGGCTATGAGAGGTGGGATTGTTATGGAGCATCTACAGCAAGACACAAGTGAAGCAACCGGACATGTTCTGAAGGCTGTGTGTAATGGGAATGCAGTGTGCCTTGTTGTGATAGGCCGGTCACAGGCGAAAGGACCTACCATACAACATCAAATTGGATTCGTATGTGGCCAGCAGCGACGTCAGGCCACAGGCAGGACTGTCCGGCAATTTGAAGGTGTCCCAGTGGTTATAGTCAAGGTTGTAGCTGTGCAGGACAGGTTGGCCTGGTGGCACATCTTGGGCGTTGCCACGCCTGACCTGAAGACTCTTCTTGCCAATCGTATACAATGTGTTGCCGTGCACAACCCCTGCAAAAATTGTCAAACTGTACTCAGTACTGGAAACCAAGTCAGAGCACCTCTACCCTGCCATCAAGTGAGTACTGCCTGCCATCAAGTGAGTACTGCCTGCCATCAAGTGAGTACTGCCTGCCATCAAGTGAGTACTGCAAGAATGCAACTACATACCGCAGGGCCTTTCCAGCAAACCATCAAGTGGCTCCCATGTGCGCTGGACAGGCTCCCACAATCGTGACATAGGATCGCATCTTATGTTGAAAACTTGATCAGCACAACGAGCTCCGCCGACGATGTTCAGTTGATCTTGGTAAGAGCACAGCAGTCCACCACGGCGCCCTGGTGTTTTGCCCTGAAAGATGTGGAACAGCAGGGACGCGTCAATCAGTGTGGGCGCCTTAAGCGTTTTCTGGTATGACTCAAAAGACTTTGTCATCTCAGATGCGCAGGAAGAGCGGCTGTCCTTACCAAGCGGTCCGTTAATGTCCAGTCTTGCTCGCTTGTGATTTGCATACGTTTTGTGAGGGTATCAAGCAAAGTCGGCCGGTCAGCACCGGCAGGATCCTCTCCAGCCAAGCTTGTAAGAATACTGAGTTGCGAATGACTGAAGTGGTCCAGAGACATCAGCTTGCGGTCAGGAGCAAATGTTTCGTACGCAAAACTGGTCGCTGCAGACATCGTTCCGTCTTGTGTCGCACAACAGCGGTACAGCAACCTGAGCAAATGCAATGCAGATGGCAATATAGTACTCACGCACGCCAAACTTGCTGCAGTGTTGGCAACAGTCTGTTGCCTGGTCTTTGGAGAAGTGGTTTGAACGGTTGCTGAATCGCAGGATCTTCTTCTTTCAGTGGGGGGGAGTCGGGGATTGTACAATTGGGGCTAGCTAGCTCGTAACTTGTACCGCTGTGGTTTGGCAAAGCGTGCAAGGCGGCCTCGAAGGTGCAGCTTGCATATGACGGTAGTATCAGGCATGCAAGACGGCAATGCAGGGTTCATGATATCTCCGGCGATCGTGTTGCTGATCAAACATAATCGGCTTTGGCGTTGATGCTTCCAGCGGCCTCAGAAAAGTATAACAGCCATCAGCAGAGCCGACATAATCAGTATGTCTTGTCCGTTTGATCGTACCGAGATTGGTTGAAGTCAGGGAAGGGTCTTGCCATGGCACATTCTGGTGGCAACGCTCACTCGGCGGTAAGAGCGCTTGGGCCAATTAGCTTTTTGGCACACGACCTGGCTTCATGTCACTGCCTGTTGCTCTGTTGGCTTCATCCAGCAGGCCTTGACCGTCGGTGCCGCGTTCTTCTTGCGTCCAGGGACTCAAGAATATGGGCAATACTTGCTTCATGAACGCTGTGGAGCAAGTCATGCTGCATGCACTTCCCTTTCAGCGGCTGCTTGGCGCAAAGCTCTTGTCTGCACCAATGCTCCTTGAACAGGAGTTGTTACTAGAGCTGCGCGACCCCAAGAAGTCTGTAGTAGAGCCCAGTGCACACTATGCGCAGCTCCTACAGTCGGCGTGGTCAGTACACCTCCTTGTGATGCATTGTTTGCTGCACCATATTTGGATCTTGTCCCAGCAACAAGCCAAGTTATTGTCTGTGTGCAGCTATGAGAAGGGCAATCAGCAGGACTGTGCAGAGTTCTACGAATGGACAATGGGTCGTCAGGCAGATCCACCCAACATTGCCCCTCTGCCATTCCAAGGACACTGCCGTTCTGATGTGAGTTATGGCAGATTGCTCAAGCATTTTGTATGATTACCTGACATGCTGACATCCTACTTATGGAGTGTCTCATGCTGTGCAGGTCTTCTGCCTGAAATGCTTTGATTCACCAAACAACGGGAATCTCAAGCCCTTCTTTAGCATCTCAGTACCTGTGTGTCGACCTGTGAAGATGGTTGCTGATGGTGTTATCAGCGAGCTCGACACTGACATCCATTCACTGAATGAGGCTTTACATGCCACATTTGAGTCACTTCTCAAACGTGGCTGCCCAATTCACCCCTTGGGACACGAGAATGAGTATGCGAGCCGCATGATATTCAGAATCACCGAGGCGCCTCAAATTCTGATGGTCCACCTCAAACGCACCGTTTCAGATGAGCAGAACATGTCGTTCAAGAAGAGGCACCAGGTGATGATTTCACTCATAAGTGTTTGTGAGCCTACATTTCCTATCTGCTTGCCTTCTTGCACCTCAGTCAGGAGCTAACAGCCTTCTGGACTGCAGGTGGAGTTCCCTTTCGTCTTGGACATGACTGGATACAAATGGAATTCAGACCAGGCTGCAGTATACGATCTACAAGGTGTCATTGTCCACGTTGGCGACAGTTTCCAAGAGGGTCCCTACTATGCCGTCGTCCGAGATGGTAATGCGTGGTGGGAATTTGATGACGAGAAGGTCACACGGGTAAGTATTACACACAGCTGGTCCTGCCATGCATTCTGAATGGCTCTGTCAAAGCATCCATGGCTCACAAGATGATCTTTGCATCATTTGGTGCATTTTGTGTCATGCAATGCCCGCAGCTTTGGCATCTCTGTTGACAAGCCATGTGAAGCCGCAAAGGCATTACACAATCTGCACGCAGACCAGAGCTGAAAAGCATCATTATTATCATTGTTATATCACACAGACCAGATGCCCTGCATTCATTTGCGGTTCCTATGAGGCTCATGCAGACTGCTTTTGGTACTTTCAATCTTGACATCAGCTTGTCAGAAGTCATGTCAACCAAGCTATAACTGCTTGTTTTGTTTGCAGAGGACTGCTGAGGATGTGTTGAAGGAGGAGGCATACCTTCTGTGTTACATACTGCGCGATGGCAGTACTGCTGGTGTCCAGGCTGGCATGCACCAAGAGCCATCCAGCTCTTCAGCTCCCAATCGCAGACCAGCAGCAACATCAACTGTAGCTACTGCTAGTCAATCTGACGACCACCAAGGTCATGCTAGTCACTCTGACAAGCGCCAAGGTCCTCGTCATCTAGATGAGTCACACGAGGACTGGCGAAGCAGGATATCAGGCATGAGGTTGCCAGATGCAACAAAGAAACGACAAAGGAAACGCCGGAACCAACTTGCCAGATTGAGAGGGCAAATGCTCAGTGACATGCAGGCAGTAGCATCTGCCAACCTCATGCCACATGTGCACACATCAGCATCAGTAGCTGGATCCTCTGTGCATGGGGACACAGATGAATCAGGCTCCCCATTCTCGACTCAGAGCTGTGATGCTTTTCTAGAGTAAGCCTCTGGCAGCTGCATGCTTAATATTAATAATTATAATTATCAGTATAAGTATAGTTACGCTTTCCAGCTCACGACGAGCTAGGTATGTGCAAGACAAGTCTTGTATCTCCAAAGCTGTCTGTCTTGCGCATCTCTATAGGGTCTACTTATTTGACAGTTGCATGCTTGGATACACCAGTTCTGTGTCTCCTGGTGTGACATGAAACGCTGGCTTGTACATGAACACCATCCATACTGTTGGTGCCATGCTGTCATAACAAGCTTGACAGACTGGACAGTTTCAAGCTGTATGTTTGTCTGCATGTCTTGCTGCTGTTCTTCTCAAGCGAAGGCCCACGCGCTGACTCCTTGAATTGACTTGCAGTGTTGAGCGGGGCAGTGGCCAGTCCGCTCAAGAGGCAGTGGTTGAGCCAGGAATGCCTGCGACAGCAATGCCACCAAATGCATCAGGCAGACAAAGGGCACAGTCTCGTCTTGCATCTGTAGCATTGCCAGAGCCATCCAGCAGCTATGGCTTGCGTTCATCAGATTTGACATCTCTTGATCAGGGGTAAGCTGAGCTTTGGGCCTACCCACATCTTCATTCTTTGCACAAGCTGTGGATGCTGTAGTCTTGTGTTTGTGGGTGTCAGAGGTCATTGCAGCAAGTGTTGCCTTGTGTATGCGCATTGTCAGTAATCTTTTGCTAAGGTTGACAAGTTTGCTTACTCACCCATACTTGCTCATCTGCGGCACAAATTAGAGTGGAGGCACCCCTGACATGCCAGTTGTCAGCAACAAAACACTTGCTGCTGCTGCTGCTATCAAATGATTTTAATGCAGAATTGCAGCCAGTGTCATTTTTGTGTGGCCCGGTCCCACAAGATGCTGTTTTGCAGGTTGCAAGAAGCAAGCCAATCAGGCCTTGTGGGGCCTTACAGTGAGATGCACCCGGCTGCTGAGCTAGCAGCTGCCGCTCAACCAGTGAGTCACGAAAGTAACGAGGCAGCAACTTTACCAGATGCATCTCACATTGCCCCAACACCTATTCCCCATGCTGATCATTCCTTGCCAGCTGCCTCTCAAAGCAGGCTTGGACTCCTGCCGCACCCCAAAGCGCCCACAGCACAGTCACGCAGAGATTCCAGCATGCAGACAGTCCCAGTGGCTAGAGCACAGCCAGCCAGTGACCTCAGCGCACAAGCACCTGCAAGAGCCAACACCTCAGCGGCTACAGCCGGAAAGACTGGGTCAGCAGCACGCAACGCAGAGACAGCAAACACAGAAGCCCGAGCAGCTGTGGCACGCAAGGCGCAGCAGGCAGTGGATAAGCTGTTAGTCAGGACGGCTCAGACAGGTCAAACAAGGAAGCAGGAGGCAGCATGGGCTGCCAAGCGCAAAGTTGTGGAGGAGCAGGTGAGGAAGGCCAGGGCAGACAGGGCTGCCAAGGAAGCTGCAGACAAAGCACAAGCAGCCAATTGCGCTGCACAAACTGGTACCTCCAATGCTCAGACTGCAAGCCCTGGCAGCACAAGCATTGGCAATTCCTTAGACCCCAAGCCTACCGGCAGCACAGCAGCAGCAAACAGCAGGGGACCAATCGTGCCTGCTCACGCCCCTTCCCTTGCTGTTGCCCCAAACCCTGCTTTTGTCCCTCCTCCTATCCCATCCACTATCCTCAGCCCTGCTAGCCCTGCTACGCCTCCTAGCTCAGTTGTATCTTTCCCCTCACCAGTATCTACCCCCAACTCAGCACCAACTACTACTACTACCTTAGCTGATGAACTGCCAGCTCAGCAAGTAGAGCATGCCTCAGTTCCCCAAAAGCCTGCTCTCCCTCTTACCCCTGTTCCAGCCCCAACATCTCCTACTGCCCCTGCCAGCCCCCTGTCACCCAAGCATACCCCAGGGGCAGCAACCCCTGCCTCAACTCCTCCCGCCCCTCCACCCCCTTTGCCTAGCTTGCTGCCTCCCCCGTCAGAAACAGCAACTGACATGTCTGACAGCCACCAGAGTGCTGCAGCTGCAGTGCCCCCTGCATCTCCATCAGTCGCCAGCCTCCCAGACCAATTTTTGTCCCAGGCGCCCACACTGCACGGTGCCTCTGCTTCAGGCTTCAGCAGCCAAGACGCAATGACTGCAGACTCCAATTTCAGGCAGACAACAACTTCAGGAGCTGGCTTAGACAAGGCACCATCAGCGACTGATGACCTGCTTTCTCCTCAGCTCCATGAGAATCTTCCAGAGCATTTTGAAGCCACACAGGCTGATGAGACTGTACCAGAATCCAGTCCAGTAGCTGCAGCTGAAACGCTACCTAACCCAGCTGCTGAAACCACAGCAGCAACAGCAGCACAGATACACCAACTCTCAGACCAGACTGGTCCACAGCAGCCAATCTCAGGTGCTGCAGCAGGCAACCAGCCTCATACGACACCTCAAACTCAAGCTCAAGACTCAGAACCAGCCCAGGTACAGATAGATAGTTCTGCAGCCACGCAGTCCGATGACTCTTCGGACAGTTCTCACTCCTCATCTGAAGTGCCTCATGCGCCGGCCACCAGCAATGCAGGTGGGCTGGAGTGGCTGACTTTTACCACTTCTGCTGGCGTGTTGCTGGCTGCTGTCGGACTGTGGATGATACACCGCTCGAGAGACTCTTCTCGTCGCTGACAGGATGCACTGTACATCCAGCATGTGAAGGAGGCTGAAAGCCAGTGCCTTCGTAGTCCCCTTCTGAGATAACTGCCTGACTGTGTTGAAGCCAAGTGAACTATGGACGCATCAGCATTTGGAGGAGGTGTAATTTATGATGGGTGTTTTGAAACAGCGCGGTCAGGCAGTCATCTTAGAAGGGGACTTTCAAGAACTGGCTTGCAAAGAGGAGTGGCCATGCTTCAAACGTCCTCATCGCTTTTGATTGTACAGATGTGCTTACATGCATTTCTTTCCTGCTGCACAGCTCCTTTATGCAGAACTCTGAAATGTTCCCTTTGACAACTTTGAAATGTACATGAGCATGCGCTGTCCATGGACGTGTATACAAAGTTCTGCTTGTTGCTTGTTAGGATCTGCATCAGCAGCAGTCATTGACGACAACCGGTGTTCCCCAGAAACTGTTGTTTCGTGACAGCCCACCCGTAACTGAACCTGTGTGTAAGAACTTTCAACAGGCAATGCACTGTGCAAATCTTATGATGGGGTACCTCAAGAGCTAGCAACCACACGCCCTCAGCAGGATGCAACATGCTCAATGACATGCTGAGTTGGCACAAGCTATTGCAGCGATTGCAATGAACTGCAGCTGGCAGAAAGCGCCGATGCTGTTCCCTTGCCAAGTTGCAAAGCAAATGAGATACGTGACAACGTGAGTCAATCAATTAGGGCTGTACCTCATGGCTTCAAGGCTCCGACTGCTACAGGTCTGAAAGGACATGGGGGGGGGGGGAGTGGGGGGCTATGACACTCTCGCGGCTTCTAAATCGTCCGCGCCTTGAGGAGTTCAACGCAGGTGTCGCCGGCTCACTTCGCATGAACTTTCGTGATTGAGCCAAAGAAGACAACTATTACTCACACTTGACAACACGCTCGCAGTACCATTCCGACATTCGACGAGGGTGTGTTGGCCGCTGAATCACTGATCAGGCTAGGCTAGTCAGAAAAACTCTTTCTGCTCACGATCCGTCGGAGCTCCTCATGGTAAAAGATTATCGATTTCTTTTGAGCTGCTGAACAACACAAACTTTGCATCGATTGACACCAAAAACTTGCCTGTTTGTGCTGTAGGCAACGCCTCTCTATCCACCTATTTCACAGCGACTGTATCCTACACTGGCCATAACATCCATCAGTGCGGGCTTGGCACTTTCGGCGATCTTCTTCGTGTGAGTTTGCAGGCTTGCTCGAAAGCTTGCCAGTTTTCACGCTGTTCACCAGCTGAAGCATGCAGGTACGAGGTCACCAAGACAAAATACACACGCAAGCTAGCACAAGAGGCTGTATTAGCAGGAGTATCCTCTGTGTTGTTGGTGAGATCCTGACAAGCTTTGCATGGAGCAATGATGCCATGCCACAGCTATCAGCTTGACTCACTGTCATGTCCTGCACAGGGGTTTGGGACTTTATTCCTGCTGCTATGGACAGGTGTGTATGTGTGAATGGCAGACCCTACACAAAGCAGTTGCTCTGCATGTACAGCAGCACACTACAGGCAAAAAGCTATAAGGCAACTGGCATGACACCTTCTCGTACAGTGGGGCCTCACTTCATACCAGATGCTTACTGTGCAATGAAAGCTTCCAGCAAGAAGGAGCTTGACCGTATAGCTACAGCACACAAGACTTTCCTTCTGTTGCCAGAGACAAGGCAGCATAGGACACAGCCTCGCCTTGGAAAAATTCTACACATCTTGCTTACAGTTGTATGCAACACTACGCTGGGGCCATACTCTGGGTCTTTCTGGCAATGCTCCTGTTGACTATCCTATACAAGCTACTTGTGAAGCTGTGAAGCGTGTTCTAAAGATAGATTTTTCAAACCAAGATAACACAGTTACTTCAAACCACACCAATGTTGCAAGGCTGAGTTGCCAACTCAGCTGATCAGATGTAAGGGTAAGTTGCACTCATTCTGAGCGCATAGGTGTTACAGAAGGATGACAGCGTTACAAGTACCTTTTTCTTAGTGGTATGAACCCGATGACAAGTTCCCGAACCTGCACTCTTCAGCAAAGCTCGGTAAACTGTCGTGATCAGCGTTACAGGTACCTTTGTACGCACATGATTTGATTCCCTGCATGTCGATTTTCGTTATCATACATTGACAATTAAATTCACGTTCATATTCCTTTTCCTTAACAGCACGTCAACCACATTTATATGCAGCACTTCACCTTCAAACAAGCACACTTGTGCATGCTGATGTCAACAAAACTGACACACCAGACCTAACACACAAATAATTCAACATAGACCCTCTTGGTACAATCAAAACAGCGATTCAGAATACAGGCAGTTTGCACAAAAGCATTGGCCAAATGCTATTCCAATGGAGCTTTGTCCTGCTCATTGGGCAATGCAAAGTCAGTGATGGCATTTCGAATATTGTTTTCATTGATGCCAGTCAATGTCTGCCCAAGCCTTGTGTCGCGGTACAAGAAAAAGGTTGGTGTGGCGCGGACATCAAGCTTCATCATCAGTCTCTGCATACAGCTGATCTCAGTGCACACATGACTGTGACACGCCAAAGGCTATAGCTGACACCGGTTTCAGAACACACTGCGAAAGCTGCGTGCAGCATGAACAAGCGCTCAGTGCAAAACCCCTGTGAGCCTCCAGCACTTACCCTTGTGTCATTTGTCTCATCACCCATGATATCCAAGAATATGGCATCTTCAAACTGCTCAGCCATGCGCTGAAACTTCCTTCCAAACATCTTGCAGGGACGGCAGCCTTGTGCCTTGCACATCAGTACAATCAGCCTGCCTGGATTCTGCTCAACTACATCTTGAAACTCTTGAGACGAGTGTAACTGCAAGCACATGCAGGCCATTGCCACAGCTCATAATCAATACAAGCATGGGATGTTGCATTTGCGACATGTCTGCTGTCTAGGTACGACACACTAAGCCAAACTGAATGAGGGGTGATCCAGGACTCACTGAGCTGACTGAAGGCGGTGCTGCTGTACTTTCTGCGGCTGCTGTACTTTCTGCGGCTGCTGGTGCTGCGAATGTAATGATGTTGTCGCGTGAGCTTTGCAGAGCAGACTGGGTCTTCAGGGCCGATCTGCACGATCCTTGAACAGGGGACAGTCTGCAGGGCCTGCTGGAAAATGCGCTGCACCGTCGATTCCCTAAATGTGTTCTCGCTATTTGCCCATCTCGACAGGTGCAGCTTGGCAGCAATGCACGGCACCGCACGTAATCGTTCGAAAACAGCAGGACATGGCCACAAGGCCTCATCGGGGGAACTGCCCACAAGAGCAAACAGACCCTTGCTGCTCTTAGACCAAGACGCTGGACCAAGTTCACCGATACAAAGTGGGTAGAGCCCAGCCTTCAGTGCACACTTTGCAGCGTTTGAACTAGTGCTCGAGTCAAAGTCTTGCGTTGTCTCAGCAGGCTGCTTGCTGGGCACAGCTGCAAAAGTGTATTGCGTTTCTCGGTTATACAGCAGTAGACTGTGTTGCTGTACTAGCGAGGTGTCTGCGCGTCGCTAGACGGTCACGGACTCACGGTTCACTCAAGGTCTGTGTGTGCATGTGGCCCGTGTGCTCCTCTTCTTCGGTCTGTGACAGCTGAAAGTGCCCAGCAAGGTACACCCGCGGTATACTATACAGGCCTTTCTTGGGTGCTTGCGATCTGAGTCAGGACACAGTCACAAATGTGGTAAGACGTTCTGCCACTAGTGGTCGAGTTCTTGCTCGGGATTGTATGCAGATCACATACATGCTGTCGCGCATGGCGGGCTCGCTTGTTTGATTTGCTGCTGGGGACATGCTCGTGTTTTGGATAGCCGCGGAAGCCTAGCGTTTTCTCTGCACATGCATGATTACTTCACTCCACTCAAGTCTGTGCTTGTGGCACAGGTTCTTCTATGCAGCCTCTGTGCCCTTGCTTGTTGCCGCAATAGTATATGGCTTGAGTTACATGCCCAGTCGCAGAAGCAGCTGGACTGTAAAGCTGGACGTGGGCCTGGCCTGGTTCTCCGCACTATCTGTTTTGATTCTGGTGCCAACAGATGTCGCAAGTACGCTACAGGTAGACACAGCTTGCTCCTGAGGATTTCTTGCTACATGCAAAAGCAATCTGCAAGGGAATGATGCACATGCTTGGAATGTGCTGCTACAGGGAACATCACCTCCATTGCTGGTGACCTGGTGGAGAGTTGCGTACTGGTATGGATTTGCAGTCCAATTCACCCTGCTCCCCTTTCACCAAGAATATGCAGACTCCGGTCATTTCACCATCGGTGACCGCATCACCACAGCAATCAGAAACAACTTGATCTTTTATGCTGTCCTGGTGGTGAGATCCTCACCTCTTTCTTACAAGCTGCACTTCGCTTGCAAGGGTCCAGCATAGATCAAGCTTGCTAGGCTGGCCTTCTGTATGCTTGATTTCTGTCCAGCGTACCTGTTCATACAGACTCACAGGCATCTGACAAACACTCTGTGTGTAAGTGTTCTTCTGCTATAACTGTTGTCATCTGCAGCTAATTTGCTTTCTGGAATCCTCTGTCATTCTCACCATCTGTGTTGGCCCCAGTATCTCTTTGACTTTTGTCTCACCATGCTGATTAGAAACAACACACATCAATTGGGCTGTCTGTCCCTCATGTGTGCATCACATGTGACGTTGCAAGAAACATATCATTGTGTTGCCACACCTGCGCAAAGCCCTTTTGCTAACAATCAAGTTTTTTCGCTAATGTCAATGATACATTATTGCTGCAGACCCTGGTAAGATGTGTTGGAAAATTTTTGTCTGGAGGTCCAAGGCTTCCCTTTTACATAGCCTGCAACAGAGTGCTATGGCAGATCCTTTAATTGCTGTCATGTTGCTGCCGGCACTGGCTGTGGCACATGCTCTGTTGGCTGTCATGTTGCTGCAGGCGCTGGCTGTGGCAGACGCTCTAATGGCCATCATGTTGTTGCAGGCACTGGCTGTGGCAGGAATCTTGCTATTGCTGATGACAAAGAACCTGGCTCCAAGCAATGTACTGGGGTTCTGTGTGGCAGCCTCCAATGCCTTTGGATTGATTGCTGGCATCTTCCTCATGGGGTATGGGTTGGTGGCCGTCCCTAGAGAGCTGTGGCGCACTGCGGATACCAAAAACTACAGGAAAATGCTGTTTCACCGCGCTGGTGTCCAGGCTGAGAAAGCCATGTCAGCACATGCGTAAGTGGTTTCAGCACAACGTGCTGATGTTCAAATTGCTGGCCGCATGCAATTGCATGTGTACAAACATCAGATGCTAAGGCAAGCAGTTTGTCCAGACTGCCATGAAAGCCAAAAGCTGCAATTGTGGTAGGCTGATGTCACGGCAGTTGTACAGACCCAGCCGTGATGTCAGCATACAACAATCGCAGTTTTTGGCTTTCATGGCAGTAATCTGAGAAATTACATGTACAGACCCCCAGAAAAGGAGTAGGCTGATGCTCAAGCTGATAAGCTCATCTTTGCCTGCTGTATGCCTTCATAAACCTGATTGCTCAAGTCCATACATCATGTCAAATGTGATACGGTGTCGTGTTGAATCAAATCCAGCAAGGCCTTCACAGGCAACCCCACAGTGTTTTGTATGGTTGACCAGCTTGCACCCATGCAATGCCTATCAGCACAGCAAAGGCAAGACTCAATAGCGCAAGGCAGACTCAAAAGGCAGTTTTTTAAAAAATCACTCTGCATGTGCAGGGAGATGAGTCAAGTGGTAGCCCTTGTCCACAAGGTGAAGGGCACTTTCCGGCGCAATGACCCCTTTGTGAAATACATGGACAAGATTGTCAGCACTGCAGACTCCCATGCAGCTGAGACGCAGCCAGCTGCTGTAGATTTGGATGATGACGTTGATGTGGATTTCTTTGACAGACAAGACCTGGGTGTCCTCAACAGACGACTCAGAAAGGTACAGTGCTTCAGCTAGCTTCTCAACATCCACAAACCTGCCAGCGGGTGATGGGGGGGGGGGGGGGGGGC
>JAABUK010002536.1_pt1 | contig 32594 bp, 36 predicted proteins | sample 5559141 | NCBI WGS metagenome assembly JAABUK01 (sample SAMN10711869, study PRJNA513367) | rock metagenome | isolation source: Antarctica rocks | place: Antarctica: Victoria Land, Pudding Butte nord | collected 2016-01-03 | reverse complement strand
CTGCGACGTCAAATGCACAATCTGCAAATCCCCCCTATCAGTCAAACACGGCCTCGGCACATCCCACAACACCAAATCCGCCAACTTCCCACCCACACGATGACAGCCCGGTGCCCACTCCTCCATCGCCCACACGCTCCACTCCCCCTCTCGGATGCGGAAGGCGCGCTTTTCGATTCCCATAAAGGAGCGATCGGAGTGGGTTTTGTGGTTCATGGTTGTGGATTGGATGAGTTCGACTTCGTAGTAGGGGTCTGTGGAGGGGCGGAGGGCGATTTCGCAGTAGCCTACTGTGGGGCTTTTGAGGAGGTGAGGGGGGTAGATGCGGTTGTCGATTATGGCGGCGTGTTTGGAGCGGCGGATTATGTGGTAGCGGCCGATGAGGGCGTAGAGGAGTTGGAGGGAGGCTGGGTTCTGAGTGTTAATGTATTTTTGTGGGAGTTGTGGTGGCTTACTCAAGGGGGAGAGGCCGGGGGAGAGATAGAGGTGGTCTGGAGCTGAAGTGCACATGGCTGTACTGTTGTTGTGGAGTTTCAGAGTGGTGGAGGCTGTCTTGATTTGGGGTGGACTCTGTAAATGAGGTGTTTTGAGGGCGATAGTTGTTACAGTCAACAAGTTCAAGTGTTGAAGACCGACACGTCATATCGCAATAGCAAGAGGAAAGTGAAGTGTAAACAACCAACAGGCACCACTTACATAGTCATGTTTCTTGAGTGTATCAGGCCTTTCTTAGATATTGTTAATTTTATCTGCCGAAGCCTTTCATGATTGGGGCTAGAAAGCCTGAGGGTCCTGTACCTTCCCATGTTATATGGGATCGTTCTTGCTACATGAAGACACTAAAATCAATCTCACCTATGTCACGTAGGTAAGGAGCACTAAGAGACCGTTAATCGCCGTTTGTTATCCTGAGCAGCATCAACTCATCCTCTCGAATCTCTCCTTAGCTTTGTCCTTAGTCCTCTCGAGGAAATCTGAATAACCCCCTTTGGTGTTTCTCTCTGCTTCGTCCGCGGCATCGCCAATTTTGCCGCCCTGAGCTCCCAGACCAACGCCCTGCACGTACATATCCGTGGCTATTGGCGCTGTCATACCCGTACCTTGTGCTCCGAGACCTTCGCCTGCCGACCAGCCCATCTTGCCGAGCAGAGACGCTCCTTTCGAAGGAGCTGGGGCCGGCTCTTCTTGCGAGTCTTCCGGCTGGTTTGCGGATTTTTTCAAAGGGAGGGAGATCTTCTTTGAGCCACCAAACGCTGCACGACGCTCCTTAGCACGGTCACGGTAGTCTGAAGTATCTTCTGCTGAAGTGGTAATATCGACGCCAGCTTTAGTCATCTTGGCTTGAGCTTTCGCCACAAGATCATCATTCTTCAGATTGTCGCGATGAAGGTTACTAAGACGCTCGTGCTTGTTGAGCTCAGCTTCAGTCTTGAATTGGCGGGTACAGAGGTAGCAGCACTTCTTCAACGGATTGGCGAACGATCTCGTTGGTGGACTACCCTCCCCAAGACTAGGCTTCCTTTGCGGTGCAATCTCAGACTCAGCCCTCACATCCGCGGATGTATCGGACCGAATGCCATGAAGTTCGGCGTGACGATTGCTCCAGAACTGTAGATGCGCTGGAGCAGTCTTGGTGAGTCGTCAGTGGGGAATCTCTACGTATGCCAGACTCAAATTACCTTTTTCTGCTTGTCAGGAGCGCTACCCTCTGCTTTTCGTTTCTTTGACTTGACCTCAGCCTCTTTCCCTAATTTCAAGAGACCCTCGTTTTCGGCAGCCGCCGCTGCCTGATCCGTAGCCGTCCGGAGCTGCCCATCGGTCGTTCCTGCAACAGGCTTCGGCGAGCCGGTCGAGACGACCAGTTCACTTGCCCATGCCTCTTGATCCCAATAGGCAAGCTTGGTCGCAGTGTTTCCCAGTGGACTGAATGTGAATCGCTCTGTACTTTCTGTTGATTCAAAAACAGGGACGAAAACTCCAGTATGGATATAGTCAGCCGTTACAGGTTTAGAAGAGATGGTGAACTTTTCGAATGAGTTGTAGCGAGTCAAAGCAGCTTGAGCATCCTTTCATTCGGAGGTTAGCAGTGATTAAGGGCACGCCAAGAGAGTGACTAACGTCGATGGTAGCAAATTCAGCAAAGCCGTAGCGCCAGCTTTCGTTGCTACGTCGATCCCGGACCAGCAGTATCCGCCTAAGACTGCCTTCTTTGGCCCCGAGATTGGCGTCTCCAGTAGTCGACGCAACTTTGGCATTATTCTTCTTTGATGCTGTGTTTGCAGGTGGCGACGACCGTCGCCCTGGCTTGTAAAGCTTGGCTACACCTTTAGCGAGCAGGTCTTCTGATACGGTGGGCTCAAGACTACGTAAAAGCAAGAATTGTGAGGGGGCGCCGTTGGGCGAAACGTCACTATCGCCACTGTTCATGTACTGAGATTTGACCGCTGTGGCCTGGCCGTATGTAGTCATATCTCAAAATGTCAGCACGGCTTGCCTCCACTCTGGTAAGGGCAGGTACCAATCTGTGGTGCCTGGCATCTGTGGCATCTGGTCCGGCCGGGAAAATTGACAAAAGTGCACTTTCAGTCATCAGCAATGCCACAGAACAGTAGGTCCATGTCCTGGTGTGCCGTACGATTTTGCAGGTCCATTCACCGTCTGCCTTGTCACCTCGACCGCGATCGTCCCTCTCACGGCTAAAAGCTATGCGGACTTTGGCTGCTTGATCGTCATTATCTGATGTATTGCTGCCATAGAGATAGATGGCTGGATAATTGCGTTCCACGAAGGCTTTTGAGTCCTCAATGGTCGAGAATCTTATGAAGCCAAAACCTCGAGACATCTCTGCGAATGATTTAGTACCCTTCCCAAACCTAGATGTCAAGTTCAAACGTACTTGTCTGTCGATCCCGGATGACTCGGACATCGTCGAGCTTCTCAATATGATGGTGCTGCTTTAATTGCCTCGAGATCTGTAGGACCGAGAACATGCCATGTCTTAGCTTGAGTTCGACCAAAAATTTGATAGCACTTAGGATCTTGTGGTGTTGGTATGGACGCGCAACCGTCATAAGATATTTGTTTGATGGGTGGGGTGGCCAACGTCTTCCTCTACCATGTCCAACAGCAGTCCCTCCAGTATCACTTCTCTGCTCGGCGGACCTCCATAGTACGGTGACCGATCTCTTCGCTGGCTTCGACTACGGCTTCGAGGGCGTCGACTCCGACTTCGACTTGAACTATCGTAGCTGGGCAATCTGTATCCTTCGCGATCTCTATCCCGATATGTCCCTTTGTTCTCTCGCGAAGACGGGGAGCTTCCCCGAGGGTAGTCATCGTATTCTCTATCTCCGTCTCGAAGAGTCATCGGGTTCCTCTCTGGGCGAGTGGAAGCTCCTTTGATCTCGAAGTCATCTCCACTATTTGAATTCCTATTCCGGTCTTCCCAAAGCGAAAATTAGCAGAGGCGCAGGCCGAACGGTGTGAAAGTCCTGCTTATGGTTTACCATGCGAAGCTGGAGATGAGTATCGTGCGCGTGGTGACGGGTTTCTCCGGTAGTGGTCCCTTGAATATGGCTCATGGTAATTGTCTTCGTACATCCTTGCGTTTTCTGGATCCCCACGCTGTTGCGAGGAATAGGATCTGTGGCCACCGTAGGCCGGCGGTCTGCCGTATCTGTCTGCAGGCATGATCTGAAATGAAAAGAGAGGCTATAAAATGTGTATCTCGATGTGATCTGAGCCTTGTGCGTGATGCAATATGAGCTGAAGGGTTAACCTGGAAGAGGTGCAGCCCTATAGGGCTACTAGTAGCGCTGAACCCTAGAGTACATTTCCTACCATCCACCAACATACTCTATCAATTAACCTAAGTACAAGTACTCGGAAGTTAATCTTGTAAGTAATAGATCATTAGAACCATTGAAGACGATGTTTGTACTTGACTATATTCAAAATTAATTCCGGTAGCCCTGTAGCTGTAGACTGCGCCTCTTCCAGGTATGCGCCCCTTGCACCCTCGCTTGTGCCTCGTACTGAGGTTAGCATCATGTAAACTCACCTGTGTGCCAAGACTGATAAATCCTTTGCCAAGAGTCTGAGTCAGAACGCCGATCTATTTAAGTCTCAGTGCGCATGCAGCTTTCTCAAGGGAATACCCTTAAGATTGTAAAGACTCGCCGAACGCTCTGTACGTCAACATGGCTTTCCTAGCTCCCAATGATACGGCAGATATAGACGCTTCTTTGGCCGATATGGTCCCCTCCTCACCAGGTCAAACTGACAACGACATGGTGCCTTTGCAAGCCGCTCCACTCGAGCTTCAACACGATAGCGAGGCGAGCGATACCGATTCTTCAGCATCGCCCTCCCACAAACCCTCGCCGAGACGATCCCGCGCGAAAAAGATCCGTAAAGCTGCACTTAAAACACAAGAATCCAAGCCTCTATTACGTCCGGCAAACGACATCCTGTCTCGTATTCGTCACGATCCAGCTCTTGAAGCGTCCGACTTCGTCGTCGGCTACCTTGATAGGCACTGCCCCGATGTAATGGAGATGGATGTCTCCTCGTGGAAGGGGGGAGGCGATGTTACTGACGAGGAATGGATTCCGCAGCATAGAATTATATACTTTCGAAAGAAAAGCGATGAAGCTGGACGGAAGGTCTGGGACCGTGCGGCGAGGCTTGATCGGCTATTTGGTAGCGGTGTTGTGGCAGATGAACATGCATCGAAAGGCCCTAACGATAAGCATGGAGCGCAAGGTGTCCCAGTTACGCAGGAAGAATGTGAAACAATGGACCGAAAAACGAGCAACGCTGGAAGAGGCTTGGTACCTGCTCTCAATGCCGGTAATGATACTGATCAGTCCAGAACATGACACTGGTACTCTCTGGACTTTGGCTGGAAATATACTTCACCAGGACCAACCAAACACGATCACACCTTCACCTCAGACTGCATGACAAGCCAATCGACAGAGTACCGATGTGGACTTCAAGACCATCGAATGCCCGAAAATGGATATTAACATTGCTCCGATGAATTGTCCGTCAGCAAGAGGGCGAACATTAGGGGGACACTTCGCCCTTCAATGCGGGAACATTGACGCAACTAATCCGACTGAGAGGACTCAATAAGCTTATTTAGTGGCAGCATTATATTGCAGCAACCGGAACAGAGGATGCCTTCACAACCTTCTTGGAGCGAACCGCGAAAGCCAATAGAGATGCAAAGAAGAGGCATTGCGATATTAACGATAGACGGCGACCAACAGGTTGATCAGGCCCTTTCCCACGATCCAATTTATGTTGGGGATGTTGGAAGCTTACATCGGGGGCCTTCTCTGTTGCTCTGGTCATTGTTAGATATGCAACTTTCGCACTTAATCTCGAGTCCAAAGCATGAATCAACGAATACTCATCGAAAATGGCCACGACATGATCTCATGAACCCTATGTCTAAACCTCCGTGCTATCCACGTGTTCCTCCCCGTTACTGCAACCTCTCAGCAAGCAGAAAACCGTACCACATTGTAACCCCCAAGCCCAGCAAATTAACCAGTGCACTTATTCCGTGCATTTGACTGAATGCCTTATTCAGTCTTTCCATTTCCTTGGAATGCGGTCCGTCGTCGTAATACTTCTTCCCGTCTCTAGTTTCTGTTCCACCAGGGATATAAGCATTCATCCCTTTATTCGATTTGAGCCGCAACACTCACCCTGATGTTTCCTCTCTTTCATGATCCTCGTCGTAACCGGTCCCCCCCACAATAAATTCAAAGCATTCATCACGAACACGCTCGCTATCGGCACTAGCACGTTCCATCGATTTCTCGGCTCGAAGACCCCACTCAGACTGTTGCTGCCATTCGCACCACCTAACGGGGACAGATTCTTATTGCCAGGGTAGGTGAGCAACATTACGATCGGTAGGGCCGTTTGGATGGCAAAATAGACAGGTGTGAGAGCGGCTTGTAGAGTCGAGAATTGTGGACGAGGGAGGGCCCGGTAGGATACTATGCCATTGACGAAAGACTGGTACATGGACGTGCCGAGAAGGGTACCATAGCTGCCGGGGCAAAGGGATTAGCAAGAATTTGGCTGGTTGGGAAGCGGATGGGAGTGAGGGCGGGGAGGAACCTAAGGATATGGTAGGGAGCGGGGGAGAAGAGAATGGATGAGTCGGGCATGATGGCGAGGAGAGGAGCAGTGAGGCTAGAGGGTGGATGGTATAGATGTAATAACAACGTTGACGTTGACATCAAAGTACTGGAGTCGTCGCTGGCTCAATTGAGACTAGCGTCGAGGGTGATGATATCAACGTCTCGTACGCCTTACTTCTACAATTTAATCGTTTCTAGCATATATCGGTAACTATATCCTTTACTAACTAGAGAAATACCCAACAAGGAAGATCAAATAGTTAATAGGTAATGCTGTCGTGATTTGCGAAGTTATATTATGTCTGTGTAGAGCTTTCGGGCAGTCGAGTTGGGCCAATGCATCTTTAATGTTACCCTTAGCTTTACAATCTATGAGAATCCTTGACCTGCTACAGGAGTCTCCATCATCTAACAGTATGTTGTGGAAAGTGTCTATCTCTTAAGCTGAGACTGTAGGAAAGGCTGCACGATCGACTATCAAACCTTGAATGCTTTTCTCATGGATGACTGCCACCATACCAGAGAAGCTGCGTTACTTGATCCATGCTTAGATAAGAATAAGTCACGTGAGTTGTCAAAGTGATCATAAGGCTAAAAGTGAAGACTGTCGTTTCTGGAAGAAAGCCGCGATCACGACAACTACAACGAATTACTGATCGAGCCATTTCTATGCAAAGAGGTAGCGATCATGCCTCGTGAGAGACAACGTGGAAATCCACGATCTGTGCCAGACTATGACCGAGTCTTCTACAGCTACGATGCTCGATGCCCAAGTATTACTGCCTCAAACATACCAGCGGTCGAGTACCATTGCTCACTGACCGTATTATAGTTTCCCTTGGAAGGGTTGCGGAGAGAATTCGCGAATTACATGTCGCAATCAATTCTGTAGAAGAGCAATACGAGGAGGCTCTAGCGAAGATCGCAGCTCTGGACACACGTACCGTTCCTATGTCTCTGACGGACGACTTCAAAGTGTTGCACAGGCGCGTGGAGACTGTCTTGCATCACCTCGCCAGCTTTTTCAAGATACCCGTCGACGGGATTGTAGGAGCTTCTGCGAATTCCAAACATAGATATCACGAAAATGTGATTCAAGTCTTTCGGTACAAAGACAATCCTCTGACACCCATCCTAGGGCGCAGAGATATTCAAGAGATTCTCTTCGCTTGGAAAAAGTGGCGCAACCAGTGGGGGAATAGAGGCCCTCATGATGAGATTACGTGTATCGATGAGGGCAATACGGCTTTCGTCAAAATGCCCGATCTCATACGGAGACTCAGAGAAGCCGTCAGTGAAGCCAACAACATTGCAAGACATGGCGTACAGGTCTATCGTGGGGAAGGGCGAGAGGAGGAGATAGTGGAGGGAAAAAGGTGAGGAAACCATTAGATCGTCCTGTTCACCAATTCGAGAGGAGCAGATGGAGAACTCCAAGGGAAAGCTAGCCAATGGACCGTTCCATTCAAAGACAAAAGTCTCGGGTCACTTTCCGCAGCGAAAGGCAGCATATAAGGCAAAGTTGAAGAAAAAGTCGAGAAAAGAACAAGATGCTGACAAGGATCGGCGCCCTTAAAAACCGCATAATTCCTCAGATAGAGGCGAAAGCAGATCAAAAGCAGCTCCATTCGACTCGAAAGAATGGCAGCTATGGTCGAGAACGGCCTGGAAAGAGAGACCACTTACCGTCGAGGAGTTGTGCGAGGGTTTTGCTGCGTTCAAGGGAGGACTTGAAGAAGTAGGAAGGATCTGCACAAGGCTTCCACGCCGTCATAGGAGGTATGCGTCTACCAAGACGGAGCAGGGGATCAGCAAGAGACAACCATTAAGGTCTTCTTCACAAGAGAATCGGCCTTCTGCCCGAGCAACTATTTTCCAAGCTGGACAAAAGCTGGCCGTAAGCGTGAGGTGGATGGCGCCATTCATTGAACAAGCTTACTACAGCGACGTCACGAACTGAATTAACCTTCCAAATCGCTCTTATTCAATAATGTTATCTTGTGCACTAATCGGTCTTCCAGTTTGTGTATGCGTCTGCAGTACGTACGCGTCTATATAATAGTCCACCATTGCCATACAGAACCCAATACCACAGCGCATCCTAATTTTGCGAATTTGAATCTGCTGTGGCTTCATTGAGTCCTTTCATGTCTCTTTGAGGGCTTGAAACCGCATGAAGACCTTACTAAACACCGACATCCAGCCTCTGCTTGGACGATGCAGAGTGCAACTCTGTCGTGGTCCCACCAAGCTCACCACTCTTGCCATGCTTGAACAAGGAAGGGGCGTGAATCATCGCCATGACTACCATAACTGCAAACATGGGCGCCGCATCGAATAGGTACAGAAACCACTCGTGGCCCTTGATATAACCGTCATACCCCTGGATATACTCCACGACTCGAACCAGATTTCTCGAGAGGATGAGCGCACTACAACCGTAGAGGCCACCCATATGTTTCTTCCACGGCAAAGTTCCCTGGGATTGTTGGGTAGGCCGCTTCGCTGCTCGTCCGTGGAAGACACCAGCAACCACCACGAACAAGGTAAAGATGACGATTTGCAAGAATAAAGCCACAAGAACTAGATTCCGGCCCGTGGGCGCCAAAGTTGTATTCACAGCTTGCATCCCGGCTCCACTGACCTGAATCGTAAAGGACAGGACATCAAATAGCACAAATACGGTTGTCAACCTGCTGACCTTGACGAGCGAGAGCTGCTCCGCGTGAAGTAGACGGATGATGCGGCCAAGCGTCATATAGATCGTTGCAGCGAAGAGGGCAGGAGCGACGAGAGAAAGAAGAGAAGACACAATGTAGGGACCGAGGAGTAGAGGTGAAGAGTGGGAGATGGATCGGCCGATATAAGCGGTTATTTCAACTGCACAATGTACTTGTTAGAAATTGGGTGTACAATTCAAGAGGGAACCAAAGGAGGGTAGGTGCGTACAGAGTCCACCAACGATGACGGGTATCGTGAACCATGCTCGAAGGCGAACGAGCTGTATAGCATGTAGGAAAGTGACAACAGAGAAGAGGAGAGTGAAAATTATTGCTGCTGCAAGGGAGGGAGTATAGTGATATAGTATGAAGGTGGCAGCCATGACTTCGGCAATGATTTAAGGAAGACTTTTCGATTCTTGCAACGCTTCAATGAGAGACAGATCTCTTACGTTACGGCGGATAGTAATAAGAATTTCTGAGTAGACATTTCTGAGGAGACCCTCGAGCCCTTTTATATCCTCCACATGTCGGCATCGTCCTTCGCAATTGCACCGAGCTGATCCCTTTAATACCATCGCTCGCAACAAGAAGTTTCCATAAATGGCATGGACAGACCCATTGCCTCGGAAATATGGCCTACCTCGCATCCATAACATTACTACCATGGCTCAATTCCTATCCAGTGGTCTGCAATTCGCTAATATGAACTCTTGAAGCTGAGTATCCGAGCCTGATCTCTATTCGCCCCCACGTCAACATCGGATTACGTAATTTCAGCAGACCACATCATTGGCGAATCCTCAGATAAGCCAGCCATTCCTCGGACCTGATCTCGGATTCATCAGCATCGATGGATGCGCCCACATCCGAATTGGATCCACAGAGAGGGGGATCTTCTGACGGCGTCGTCTCCGGCAGACAGTCCACTCTTGCAAGACAATCGGGTGGATCAAAGCGGCGTAACAGGGAGCACACCAACTCAAGAAGCGGTTGCGCTCAGTGTAAAGCTCGTAAAGTCAAGGCGAGTACGAGTGTCCCAATTGCCGACTTGGTCCCTAATTCTATCAAACAGTGCGACGAAGAGAAACCCAAATGTCGAGCTTGGTACGTCACTTTTGGAGCCATTGAAGTCGCGAGAATTGTTGGGGGACCAGAACTATTGATCGGAAGAAGAACGCTGACTCCAAGTTTGGCGAGCAGTACTCGGCGTACAACCCCGTGCACATACTCAAATGAGATCAATGGCTTGAACCAGCTTGCCAGTGCAGCAAGCGCGGCATCCTCCCCTCACGATCGACCAGATAGCTGTAGCTTCACACCGATCCAGTCAGCATTCGGGACTACTACACCCACTGGGAATACCCATTCTGGCGCCAGCTTCACCCCGATCCAGTCAGAATTCGGTACTGCAACCCTGCCGAACGGCCAATTAACCGCCAGCTTCACCCCTATACAGCAAGAGTTACGGACTATAACACTGAAGAATGATAATACTCGGGCAAATGGTCCTCGCCGGCTGGCCGCATCGTCGCCCTTGTCCCTCAATCTGGCCCATATGGAGCTCCTTCATCATTTTGTCGCCGTCACTTGCCACGCCCTTAGCTTTGGACCCTTGGGCCACGATGTTTGGCATATGATTATACCCCAAATCGCTTTGTCGCACGATTGGTTGATGCATAGCATCCTTGCCATATCCGCCCTCCACATCGCCCATCTCAATCCAGATCAACGAGACACCTACTGGAAGCGTGCCGCTATCCATCAAGATCAAGCTTTACAGGGACAGCAAAGGGCGCTCGCCAATCCTAGCATTGATAATGGGGATGCCTTGTTCGCATTTACGCTTACGGTTATATACCTCGCATTCGCAGGCCCCAATGCGTCAGAGAGCAGCGAGGAAGCACCTCTCCAGGGACTTATACGATGTAAGGCATATTCCTGACATTGATCCTTAGAGGATCTGAATTTGGATCGCGATCAAGGGTTTGGGACCACAGCACTAAATCAAAGCCCTATCTCGCGCTTCAACCATGTCTGATCGCTTCGTTGAATGTTTTCTTGAGCAGGTGCTGACTCAATTACGGGCTAGGCCTACATATGCTACGCGGTAGCCGCGCTATCAACTCCACTATAAGACCATTCGTAGAGCAAGGTCGCCTCGCCCACTTACTATCACTACACCTTGGCAATATCAAAAGCAGCCCTACATTTTCCGACTCTACCACTGAAGCACATTTCGCGCGGCTTCTGATCTTCTCCTCCACCAATTCGGACCTGAACGACGAGCAGGAGATGGACGATGTCGAAAATTATCCTGCTGCCGCAAATTCTTTGCGTGCGTCGTTTCTGAAGGTGGAGGCTACTCCGGAGGGTGAATCAAATACACCTCCAATTTGGACTTGGGCTGTCCGTCTACCTGCATCGTTTATAGTAAGACTTGGCGAAAAGCACATCGTGCCGCTTGTCCTGGTAGCACATTGGTGTGTGTTATTGGCTCAAGTCCATCATAATTGGTGGATCCAAGGCTGGGTGGATCAGAAAATGAGTGAGATTAAAGGCTGTCTCCCCATGGAATATCACGAGTGGCTTCGCTGGCCAGACGACAAAATACGCGAAATGCGTGTGAGGCAAGCGATGAACGGAGTATGAAATGGGCCTGCCATCCGTTCTTGACCACTCTGCTGGCGTGGAAAACCATTGACGACACTTGGGCTCGACTGCCGGAAGCCAAAGATAAGACATGCTCCGCTCTACCTGTACTCAGAACCCGGAAAACTTATGCGGATGTGTCCTCTCCAGTGGCGCATTCAACGAGAGCATGCCGTTGCGCGGGCCAACAATGCTGTGGTAAAGTGCCTGAACCGCCGGCGATGTAGCGATAGATCGCTATTACAGTCAGCGAGTATTTGATGAACACTGGTGCCTGTTCTTGCTGACAGGCGTTATACCTTGTCCATCAAAAAAGTCCTAGTCATCATGGGAGCCGACTTGGCGCTTCCACTCCTCGCCATGCCATGGCTGTTGGGGGTGGAATCCGTGATGACTAAGTATGCTATGCTTCGATCGTGTTTCTGCTCAAGAAATCAATCACTCGGCACTTGTACACCATGCCAACATATCACCGTCAACACTGTATACAGAATCCGTCAAATCAATTTTTTTGGATATCTCTCCACCCCGGGTGATACTCACGGCATTGACCATTACCAACGGCCTTACGCATCGACTTTTGCTGCGCCCCGCATGAATACCCCTTCTAAATCATAATTGGTCAAGAAATCGACTCCCTCATCACTCGATTACGTCACACCATGCACGCGGCCGAGCCGTCCAGGCGGCCGAAGTGGGAAGTGGATCTTGAAACCCAAGAGTCTACGTGAAGTGGCTGCCGAGTATCAGTCACCATTGCAAGGATTCGGCCTGGCGGTGAGATTGCGATGGTCGAGGCGACGGAAGCAGGTTTAATTGATGGTCTTGATGGCGCTAGTGAGAGCGTCTTTTTGGTTGTTAGGTAGGGTGAGGAAGGCGCCGCGAGCAATGAGGGCTGTGGCTGTTGTATGACCGAGGCGCGGCTGGTTATGGAGATCATATTGCCAGTAAGGGATATATATTGATGGAGATGGTAGGATTGGTAGCGACAGCGCTGTTGTGACGAGCCTGACAAGCTTGGAGAAGCTCTGACAACATTAGCAAGAATTAAGATACATACTGCTTGAAGAATTGCTCGTAAGTTCACAGTACCTGAGCAAGGTGCTACTCTCTCTTACAATAGCAACTCGGACGATGACGGACTGTTCAAAAACGTGAGATTTTTTACCCGTAAGCACGTGACCTTGTGATTCAATCCGTCCCCATATAGTCCAAAGAGTAGCCAACATACTACAAAATGCTTCCACGACCCATCCTGCAGGCCAGTGTCGCCCTAGCAGAGCATACTGATCCTCAGCAATCATCTAATCATAGTAGACCAACAAAACCAGATATTACCATAAGTCACAAGTATAAATTGCATTTAAAAGATGCACACATACGATATCACAATGACCGCTAGTCCCATATCCCTCCATCACAATCTTCTCATCAAAAGCTAAAATCTGCGAGACACATCACACATTCTGTTCAACACATCCCGTAAAACGTCGCCACGATTGGATTTTCTTCGTAGAGGATCTTCAACTCCACGTTTTAGGTCTTTCGATTTCGATACACAAGGCCTTGGGCACGATCGGCTAATGAAGAAGAGATATAAGCGTGTCTGGGTGTTGGAGAGCATGTTCTTGGAACTCGGATAGTTGATTACTGGTATGCTGTTCTTACAAGTCTCGGTGCGGATTTTTTTGGTTGATGTGATTGTGTTCGGATTTTGATACTTCAATATGTCTATGACGAATTTGTTAGGACAGACACCCCGATGATGAAAGAAGAGGTTTCGCAGGACTTGCTCAATTGTTGGGGGACATTCTCTTCTGCAGCTCGAAGAATCATGACAATGTGTGATGACAGGTCGTGATTCAATACCGAAATGCGTGGACTGGATAGACAAGCATAACAGTTGAAGCGTTAGATTAGATTACGTCTTTGATCAAGAGCATGATCAAGTACCCGCAAGGCGTTCCCTCTAATTAGCATTGGATCAACATGTTTTATCGCACATCCAACCTTGTGAATGATACTTGACGAGCGAATTCAGAGCTGAATACTAGTGCAATTTGCTTGCGATAGGTACGTAAATATTGTGAAAAGACAAGCTAAGCATGGCGGACACCACCAGAGACAGTGCCAGTGTCAGTATGGACGAGAGACGAGGTTTTGGTTCCGGAAGCCTTTCGTGTAGCCGCGCAAGAAAGGCTATTGTGCATAATAAGGCCCGTGTAATTCTATCATCAAAGGCCATTTCTGGCTTCATGGAAATGACGTTTGATATCTCTCCACTTCCCCAGCGACGCGCTGATCGTAAGAGGTCAACGCGGGACTTCTACCCGTAAGGTCCACATTAGCAAACGCTACCTTTGCCAGTATATCGCGGTCCAGGATGCACGAGACTATGCAGGAGGACTATCGAGTGGCTCTTGGGTTGTATCCGGGCCATAAGATCCGATATATTTCGCGGTACTATCAACAATCTAACATAAACTTCAAGGTAGCGTATATCATCAACAAGCGCAGGGTGTCACGTCCATGTTGGCCAAAGTTTGCGGTTCTCATTGATTAGACCTAATTTGTGTCTGCATTGTGAAATTAGTTCATCGGTCTCTTGCATGATTTGTTGACTCCATCCCAGCAAGCCTTGCCAGGGATTTGTGGGAATTCCTGCAGAGGGTGATGGAAAACGAAGTAACATCTCAATTCATGATCTGTGCTATTTCCCGGTGACTCCCGGCGTCTTGGGAAGAGATATGTTGGTTCCAACTAGATCAAAGAAATTCAAGATAGACATGGTCACGTAATTCTCGCGGCAAAGCCGTAAATGTTGGTTCACCTTCACCACTAGTACCTAGCACCTTCGATGATGGCCCCGAAATTGTTGGGAAATCCTTGTAGTGAGGCGTACAACTGGATCACCCATGCTTTATATAACGATGGAGGATTGATCTGAACGTTTGCCGCCTGATAAATTACCATATTAACGAATTGGGGACCCGCGGCACAGCTACTGTGCGTAGTCTTGCCAAGAGGTGACCGGCTTTGTTCGGTACTGTAGTGTGAAAGAAGCGCGTGTCTCGGATACTTGTCAATCCTTGCTAACAAGAATGTAGCCCAATCTCGACAATGGATATTCAAAGATTGAGAATACGATGAAGCTGTGATGCTTTGCTAGAAGTCAGTCACTGGAGGTAGATCAGCTTGAGGCTGAGTAGACAGTGGCCAAATAGAGTTCTTAACATCTCAACTACCATGAGCACGTGGAAACAAGTTGGCACTGATTCCAATGAATTGCTGAGCGAGCCATGAACCCACAAGCAGTACGTACGACCAAGAATTGTCTTATCCTGATGGAGTGCTACTGCACATGGGCGAAGTCTTCCGCCGTCCATTACCAACGTTAATGCCTTCGACATGAGTCGGCAATCATCAGATTGGAGACTGAGACGCTTACGTGGCTGCGTGCTGGAACTGCTGCATGGCCCTTCTTGGGTTTGTCCATCGCATCATGTTAAGTAACATGATAGTATGACTTGTAGAATACACCATAGTTTTCATAGTTTAAACATGCCATAAGCGCTCGATGTACGAGGTAGATTTCGTCTGTAGCCAGTAAAAACTAGCTGCGGGCTCATCACGTGCTCACGCGTCTGCCTAATCATACAGGCTTGTCATTCAACATCCACCATCATTATGTCAGCCCATGTAATTCCCAGAGAGCATCATTACAGCGCGGGCAGCGCTACGCTCCCTCCATGGCGGACAAAGAAGCGACGGTCTACATCGTGGACATGGGTCGCTCCATGGGCGAGAAGCACAACGACCGGAAGGAGTCTGACCTTGACTGGGCCATGACCTACGTATGGGAGAAGATCACAAGTACGGTAGCAACGGATCGTAAGACGGCTACCCTGGGGGTCATTGGCTTGCGAACAGATGATACGAACAATGAGCTAGACAAGGAGGAAAGCTTCGAGCACATTTCGGTGCTGCAAGAGATCAGCCAGCTCCTCCTACCAGGCCTAAAACTTTTGCGGCAAAGGGTGAAAGTCAGTAACACAAACGAAGGCGATGCGATTTCTGCCATTGTCATTGCTATACAGATGATCACCAAGTTCACGAAGAAGCTCAAGTACAAGCGGAAGATTGTCCTGGTGACAGATGGACGAGGCTCTCTTGATGCAGATCCAGACGGCATTGCGGAGATAGCGAAGAAGATCAAGGCTGATGATATGGAGCTTGTAATACTGGGCGTCGACTTTGACGACCCAGAGTACGGCTATAAAGAGGAGGACAAGGACTTCGAAAAGACCACCAACGAGGGGACGCTGAAGGCCCTTGTAGATGATTGTGGTGGTGTCTTTGGTACAATGCAGGAGGCAATTGAAGAGCTCGGCATCCCTCGATTGAAAGCCACGAGACCAGTAGTGTCCTACAAAGGCCAGTTGACTCTAGGCGATCCTGAAAAATACGACACAGCAATTTCCATCGATGTGGAGAGATACCCTCGAGTGATGTTACGAAGACCGCTCTCAGCCAGCCACTTCGTGCGGCGGACCGAACCGTCTAATGGCCAAGCAAGTACGCAATCATCTGATACAGTATTACCCGACGCAGAAGGAATTGGCGGGACCGATCCGAACAGCATGACTACAGTGAGAAATGCTCGCTCTTACCAAGTCACCGATGACGGGGCCCCTGGAGGCAAGCGAGACGTCAGCAAGGATGATCTGGCCAAGGGTTATGAGTATGGACGGACAGCCGTGCATATCAGTGAATCTGATCTCAACGTCACCAAATTAGAGACTCAAGCAGGACTTGAAATCATTGGCTTCATACCCTGGAACACGGTACGTTAGAACCATATGTTTATCGAGACTTAAAATTAAGTCTGTCTAGTTCGACAGATACATGGAGATGTCGGTATCTTGTGTAGTCATAGCGCAAAAGACCAACAGCAAGGCCATTATGGCGCTTTCATCACTAATTCATGCTCTCTTCGAGCTAGAGTCCTATGCTGTCGCGCGGTTGGTCGTAAAGGCCGATAAGGATCCTGTTATTATCCTCCTGGCACCGTCAATCGAAGTGGATTACGAATGCTTGCTTGACATACAGCTTCCCTTCACCGAGGATGTCCGCTCATACCGGTTTCCACCGTTAGACAAAGTCATCACTGTTTCCGGAAAAGTCATCAAGGAGCATCGAAATTTACCGGGCGACAATTTGATCGCTGCCATGAGCGACTACGTTGACCGGTTGGACCTTTCGACCTTCGGGAAGGACGACGAAGGGTAAGAACACTCGTGGACAGCTTCCAGTCGCTGCACAGCGCTAATTAGCTTCAGGGCACCAACGGAGTATATGCATATGGCCGATACCTATTCGCCCGTGCTACATCGCCTAGACCAAGCTGTACGATGGAGAGCAGTCCATCCTACGAAACCTGTACCCCCGCCTTACGAGATACTGATAAGGTACTCCAAGCCACCAGAAGAACTCGTGACAAAATCCAAGCGCAGATTGGAAAAGCTTGTCACTACTGCAAGTGTAAAGAAAGGTGAGATGTCTAGCATATCCATCCGACCTACAACATTATTGACGGCTTTTAGTCCCACCAAAAGTCCAATCCCGAAAGCGTAATCGTACTGAGATCAAACCGCTCTCCGGCCTTGATGTTGGTGCCCTACTCGGTAGCAAACCTAAGAAGCCAAAAATTACCTCCCAAAACCCCATCCCAGAATTCAAACAAGCTCTAGATGCTGCCGACTCTGTAGACAGCATCCGTGATGTCGCAGTGCAATTTGGGGCTGTTATCGAAACGCAGATCAGTGATAGCTTTGGCGATATCGCCTATAACCGTGCTCTCGAAGAGCTACGCGTGATGCGAGAAGAATTGATCGATATGGAGGAGCCGGGGGCCTTCAACGATTATATCAGGGAGCTCAAGCGCAAACTTCTTGCCGAGGAGCTAGGTGGTGATCGAAGAGAAATGTGGTGGGAGATTAAGAAAAGCAAGTTGGGCTTGATTGAGAAGAAAGTCTCCGAGCCATCAACAGTTGATGAGGAGGAAGCAAAAGCGTTTTTATCGTCTAGATGACGCTGCTCTGATTGATGTCTAATGATACTCTAGGATTTAATGAGACTCGTAAATGCATGTCAGTGCACTTCTCCTCATGACGTGGGCCACGAACTGCTCATCTGCAGTCCAGTCCCTCCTACCCCTACTGGTGACCGTACATATCCTTACATCCGAAAAGGACCTGAACGGCAATATCATCACGTCGACGTCGATGGGGATGATATCAGCACGCAGTGGAGATCAGTCACCAGAACCCGAATATTCTGGAATAAACTTAGCCAGCTCATGTATCATACTAACGAATCTTCCGTTACCCTTCTCCATCACCAAATTCAAAATGATGATGATCTTTATATCTCCGCCCCAGAATCCTGAAAACCACGAAACTGAAATTAAGACTCTTGGATCGATCGTTGCGTCCGCATACCATTAAACGTACGAGCAAAGTGTCCTCTCCTTCGGTCTCCGTCTTCATGCAAGATATATCTGGAATGGGAGACGGAACAGAAAGGGCACCTAAGCTTACTCAGGATCGGTCTCGACATTGGTAGTCAGGACTTTGTAGATAGTGTAGACTTCCTTCGCGGTTGCCTCGCTCTCTACTAGCTATGGATTTGACGTTGATAATTGCGTGGAGGAAGGACGCATGGAGGATGACCTGTTTTATCTGTTGCTGATGATTTGTGCATCTTGCATAGGGATATCGGGACGAGCGCAGAATCTCTAGGTTTTCGAGAGTCGGAGATAGATTTGTTTTGATAGAGGGATAATGTTACTAGATACTACAGTAGATATTAAGAGATAAGGTAGGGTATATGCCAAAAGTCAATTGAATTGGTGTACTTGTTAGATGTTACATGTTGTCGATACCAATTTTTTGATTGATGCAGAAAACCAATTATAAGCTAACAGGAGTCACGATTGATGGGCATTGTCAGTAGCTGCACAATTTCCATTGTAATAGGATCTAATTGGAATGTTCATTTTCTTCGGAAGCTATCCCCTTCTGAATGCCACTCGCTCTGATGGTAAGCCTGGTCTGGCGAGATCCACTGAGATGTAGAGTTGAGGTGCTTGCTATGCTATGTCTGTCTGTGATATATGACATTACGGGATGCATGCCCTTGTGTAGCAAGTGTGCAAGTGTGGGCAGGCTAGCTTTAATGCAAGACTGCAGTCCCATCGACTCGCCATTCATTCATCATATCGTGAAATAGTCATCGTCGTCATCCAGTACTGCCAGTCGTGCTTTCATGCTCTCAGGGAGCTGACCTTTTCCTTGAGCCGTTTCTTTGACGCTATGACCATCTTTTATTTGGGAGATACCTTTACCGATTCCTCTCAGATGCGGTGGTGTACGGCTACCCGTCTCCCTCAGTGTCTTCTCGTTCGCTGAATGGAATTTCGTCTCCCCCTTTCGTTCTACTGATGGCTGCAACGGCCGGGCCTCTTGCATATATCTGTTCCCACGACCCCTCCCCCTACCCCTACCTTTGGCAGTTGCTCGATCTCTAGCTAGCTTCATGTTCTGTTTCTCTTCTGCTTTGTTTGCTCGTCGCATGCCTTGCTCAAACGTGCGATTTTCGATCATCTCATTGTAGCTCGGTAGCTTGACCTACGTCACATTCCAGTCAGCATTCTCTGTTCATATTACGTTTTGCGCGACATAAAGATGGGAGCAACGGTGGCTCGAAGAAGCCAGAGTCCGGAATTCCGTCTTAGACCACAGCGCATACACAGATTCAGTGGCTCCGAGGACTACATACTGCTTCACCTCCATCACCGCCCTCCTCGTCCGCAATCTCCCACTCCTCAACCTCCTCAACGAGGCGAGCCTGGGCATCTGCTGCAGCCGTATCGAGTTGCTCAAGGTTAGGGGTAGGCTCATGAGTTACGCCTAAAGCAACAAATGATATGCCAATAAAAGCTTCCAACGTATAGCCAGCGTCATTACCCTGGATTCGTTAGTCCGCGAACCCATAGTGGTTCAAGGGTCATTATTTACTGCGTTATGTAGATGCCATCCGACCAATTCAAGCTCCAGAAGGACAGCGCCAAGGTTTCGCGGATTCTGTTCATGCTTCATGGCCCGGAACATATCGGCGGTATCAATAGCTTCAGAGAGATTCGGTAGATTTGTAACGTCATATCCGACCTCGCGCATGAATCCTATGTCGGCCTTGATCTCGTGTCCCACGAGGACAACGTTACGTTTAGGTCGAGTGTCATCGACGGGAGGCAAGTACTGGCTTCCAGACCCATGTCTCCCAACCTTATTGATGTCCTTAGGATAAGGATGGTATTCCCCGGGTGCTGAGAAAGGGTGTCGAAAACAGGAGGCAATGACTTGAGGGGCTTCTTTGATAGATATCCATTCGCTTGTCCCAAATTTCTCCACGAAATTGTCCGCGCATCCAGCAACAAACTCGGTATTCTTCAGATGAGCATGTTCTGTGACGCGAAAGTGTCGAGCTCGGATCTTTTTCATCCACTCTTTACCGCCCTCACGGGGCGGGGCGTTCTGGAGATCCAAGGTGTCGAGTGTAGAGATGCCGATTTCTGTAATCTTCTTGTGATCCTTCTCGTAAGCTTCGATGTCTACGCAGACGAAGACAATGCTCTGATCGAACGGGTAAGGGGCAGGATGGCTAGGGACGAGCTCAGGGAGTATTAGGCCAGCTGCCTTTTCATATGCTTGTTGGGCGGCTTGAGATTCTTCCCAGGTGTGGTTAGGATCGTTAAAGAAATCATTTCTGTCCACTGTACCACGAGGTCTCAGCCCAAGATAGCATTGAGCTCGTTTAAGCTGAGCACACCACGCCGTTTTCGTGTTAACACGATCTCTCCGCTTCTTATCTCTAGCAGTCTTCTGTTTGTTCTTCCCAGCCAAGATCGCGGCTTCCATCTTGCGGCGAAAAGCTGGAAATGACTGGTCTTCCACTTCTTCCGGCTGTTCCTCGCTGGATTCTGGAATATTTTCTTCGAGATCAATCAAACTGCAATCAGCCGTCAATCGACCTAGGTAGCGAGGACGAGGCCCGTTTTGGAAACCGATCTCAAAGCCAGGATGTCTCATTATATCGGGAAACCATGCACGGACACCCAAACTGTTATAGATATCTTTGAATAAAGTTTCTACCTCTATTGAGGGTATGAGTAGCAGCGGTTTTGTTTGGGTATCGAGTAGTGTGTTGATGTAGTAGCTAGGAGATGGCGTGTCAGCTTTCGCTGTCAAGCGAAGATGAAGGGAAAGACGGGGGCAATTCACGCAATGAAAGAGGGATGTTGGGCTGAGGAAGATTGATCGTGTGAAGGAAAGAAAGACGTCTGGATGTGGGTAGGTCTCTTCAGGTGGCTTTGAGTATTCAAATGAGCAATTGCGGAGAAAGCTGCGTAGGACATGGTCTTGCATGCAACCGTAGCACAAACGGGGGAAGTGACGAAGATGTCACTCACATTGTGAATCCGCGAGACCGGAATTTGCCGTACGCAAAATATTCTTGAGACACCTTTTCGGACTCATCGCCATACAAGTGTCGATACGGAAACTTCGTGACGGCCGCAAAGGGGCAGAATTTTTCATCATCACTGGCTAGCTGACCAACTTTCATGGCCTTTATACTCAACTTGGATTCAAGAGGTAACACAAGGGTGAAGCAATCACGTGCACGCTATGTGAAATGAGGCGTGAACAAGGAAATTGATTCATGGAAGTCTCAGAGTAGTACAAGAGAAGCAAAATAATTGAAGGAGATGAATTCGAATTGGCTTTCTATCACAAGTTCATGTGTGAATGCCTAGGTAAGCATGGGCATCTACCTACTAATGATCGAAGAAGTATGTTGTGGGGCTGTAAATTGGACCTTCTTGACCAGGCGGCTGCACACGAACCATTGTATATGCCCAGGACACGGGGAGACCGGCCAGTGGATTGATGTTTCTGCCTTTCGGATTTTCTGGCTCCGATAACTTCCATTGTCCGAGGGGTCGTCTTGTTGACGATTTCCAAGTCGTCGGTTAGCCTCGCGTCTAGCGCGGTAGAACTAGACTAAATAATTTCCTTGGCGTAGATCACTTCTACCGTAAAGTATCGGCTAGCACGTTCATGCGCGACAGGAAGGCTGATGGCTCCAATAATGAAAATACAGCTAGCATGACTACGAACATGGAGGTCATCAAGAGAGGAGATACGCCTTCGGAAGATCCAGATGCTCAACACGCTGTTACTGATTTTCTTGACTATACTGAGTACCTTCCGTCAGACCTGACTCGATCGCTCACATTGATTGGGAAGCTCGACGAATCCTACCTTACTGCGACTGGAGCAGTTCATGAACTGTCGAAGGACTACGGAATACTCCCTAAGCTATCACCCAGAAAAGGAACTAGCGCTCGGGCTCAAGATCTTCGACATGAGATCTCCCACAACCTTGACCATGCCATCAGTTGCCGTGAAGCTGCCTACGGCGAAGCATCTCGCCTATACGAGATGGTAGATCGCCACTACAACAGATTGTCAAATATCATCACAAAGCTACATGCCCTCCCGAAGCCTCCATCGAGAGACCCTACTCCTGTGCCCAGATCACCCCAAGCAATTCGCCACGCGCCCACGCCTCGGATCACGCTCCGCCTCGATGGCGCGCGAGCTGCAGCGAATGCTAATACAGACTCCGCGAAACTCGAGAAAAGGCATAGAAGCCGCAAAGTTACGGTGCCTGGGGAAGTACTCCCGCCGCCAAATCCAGACTCTCCACTTCCCTTCACAGACTCCGACTGGGAGTCATTTCCTCCATCGCCGATTCCCATGCCTACCTCCCGTGTTGGTGGCTCACGTAAACCAGCTCGAATACGGCCGCCAAAGTTACCCAAGGTACCGAAGTTGAAAGCTCCGAAGGTACCTCGACCACCAAGACCGCCAGGCGCAGTGGGAACAAATGTGCACAGTGCTGTCGCTGGAATTTCTACAAGTAACGCGCTATCGTTGCTCACTCCTCCACCCGCAGATGCCAGGCCTGGTAGCAAGCACGCACCTTGGATGCGCCTCACCGAGTGGGAAATGGCGAAACTACGGAAGAGGATGAAGAAAAATGCTATATGGACTCCTAGTGAGACTATGATTAGGCGAGAGCTATCGAGTGCTGGTCGGGGGCCTGATGCATATAAGAAGGCCAGGGCTCATGCGGAAGCATCTGGGGAGGCATTCATTGACGAAGATAACATTGCAACTGCGGAACTAGGAAGGCCGTTATTACCCGGTGAGATAAGTGCAGACTCTCTGGGACTAGCAGAAACAAACTTGGAGAATAGAGGAATGAAACTGAATGAAGCAAAGAAGATAAAAAGAGAAGTCTTAGCCAAGGAGCGTGCTGCAGAGCTAGAGTCACAAGCCCAAAACTTGGGTACACTAGGGTCTACCTTCAAACAACTCTTTTCCCAGCCTTCTGGGCAGCCTCTGATAAGCCCTGTCGTCAGCACAAGTTCATCGAAGATTAAAGGCGCTCCTAAAGAGAAAGCCGCGACTAAGGATAAGCCAAAGGAGGCACTAAAGGAAAAGCCAAAGGAGCAGCCAAAGGAGTCCGTCATGTCTCCTATTAAGAAGAGGAAGCGAGACGAAACCCCCAAGCCCGAGATTCTGCCAAAAGTGGTGGGAGACCCAGTTCCCGTAGCCAAACATACTTCGAAGAAGCGCAGGACAGAAGAGCCTCAGTCAGCTCCACTGACAGCCCCAGCGCCGCTGACTATCACCACTCAGACTGTGATAACCACCATACCTCTTGCTGCGCCTGCTCCTTCACCGAAAAGACCGTCACGACGCTCTACACCTGCAACGCCTGCCACGCCTGTAATGGCAGCCCCCGAAAAGCCCAATCCAGTAGTAACTCCTAAACCAACTGCCAGTGCCTCGCGTCCTCGCCGAATATCACTAACCTTGAAAGCCCCGGCCGAGCCACCTCCAGAACCTGTTGAAGCTTCCCCACGCACAGCGACTCGAGGGACATCTCGTCGATCCTCAATTGAACGCCCGACGTCTACAACGGTTACCAGAGATCATCCTCGTCGCAAGAGTGCAACCCCAGCCCCACCAGCCAGTCCAGCTCCAGTGGTGACAGCGGCTGGGAGACGTAGCAAGCGTCCTGCGCCTGGGCTTGTAGTTGAAAGCCAGGACGGTGGCGCCTCCATCAGCGTAGGTAAGCGAACACATGCGCCAGCAAAGCGAGCTGGCGCCAATGCAAGAAGGACGGCGCAAGACGTGAGCACGAAAGAGAAAGAGGACGCTGTAAAGGAGTCCGCCGTCATAGAGGATATCGATCCCGACGAGCCTAGGTATTGTCTGTGTGGCGATGTCAGCTATGGAGAGATGGTCGCTTGCGAGAACCCAAATGTGAGTGTCCCCTCGTTGTGCTGTTGTACACGCTTCACATGCTGACGCTTTCATTATAGTGCGAAAAAGAGTGGTTCCATTTCGCATGTGTGGGCTTGACCGAATCACCTCCCAGGCGGTCAAAGTGGTACTGCCCGGATTGCAGACCTAAATTCGGCAAGAAATGATTAGGAAATCCCCATATGCTCGGAGGTGTCTCCATTGTTCAGCCTGCTTTATGACTCCACGTAGAGACAATTTGTATGATAATGATGGCTTGCTCTTCTTTGTGGCCGTTCGAGAGGGTCATGCCCAAGACTTTTATTGCTTGCTTGTGGCTCTTCACTTTAAGATACCCAACAATTGTGAATGAACAGACGTTTTTGACCATGTTCCTTGATTCAGCCATACCCCTTTCATGTGCTCGTAGCTACACGGTACACAGCTTTTCTATAGAGACACTGCATGTAGACATGCAAGTGCCGTGGAACTTGATAACTGTGCTTGCGAAGCTTAGTCACAATCTGGTCTGAGATGGACGGCGGTTTCATGATGTTGAACCCTCTGATCAAACCCCATTGAGAATTTTGGTATATCACTAAAACCATTCGTCTAATATTGTACTCTCGGTCCAAATCAATACTACGACCGACCACATCTGAGACGATGCTGCCGTCACCTAGGTACTCGCCCTCTGCCCCAACGCATTCGCTCTCTACGCTAAAGATTCTTCGGTCCCCGCAAAATATTGTTATGGTACATAGTAGCCCAACCTCCAGCTCTGTACCTCCCACGCCAAGCTTCGCTGACAGCGCTGAGTTTATTCTGAATCCCAAGCAGTATGAGCGCATCAATACGAGGCCCTTTCTTCCGACAGCCAAAGTATCTTCTAATATCCAAGTTCTCCAGTACTAACAACAAGGACCCAGACCCTTTTAAGAGTAGCCATAGATCAGCTTACTGGGTCTAGGATAGACACGTGACTCAAGTACGCCATACGGTTGATACTTAGAGCGACAATCATCCAAACAAGCAATGAGCCTAAGATCTCGGCATATTGAGCATGGATCAGGGAGAACTTCTCAGGCGTTACGGTTATAGAAGTATTTCGAGATATCTTTAGATGCAGATGAAATAATCAGAGACGGAGAGTCCCTTCGTGTTCACTAAGGGAACGAGAACTGAATCAGCAAGAGAGCACGAAAGCCAATTAGAATTTAGAAGCACGATTCAGAGTACAAGCATGCAAGTAACGGGCGGGCATAGTTGTAGATTTCTCCTTTTGTATCCGAAGCTTCCTTTGTCGTGGATCTGTTTCTCCTAGGAAAACGTGATCCCGCACTAAGCAATGAGGTCTCGAAATACAGAGCCGAAGCGATGAAAATGGAGTGGTCGCCCATTGTCATCTTGGTGTCTCGACGGTACGACGGAGGAGAGAGCGGAGCAAGATCTGAGATCGAGAGCGCTAGGTGCTTAACTCCAGGGGATTTCCGCGGGTCGGCAATGAAGATGTACCAGGGTTCATGCACCTGTTAAGTGCGCAATCTTACTGGTGTGGCACGGACGAGCTTTGATCGGATTGGCTGAGTTGCAATCTACGTACTCCGTCATCTCCTTCGCAGTCCTTCATCAATGAGAAAGGATTGGCGAATGTCTCTGAACACGAAGAAAGTATACCCACTGCTTGGTGGTCAGAAAGATCACCTATTTGTCTCTCTTGCAGCCAAACAGACCTGCGACTGGCTGAATCTTTTCGAAGGGCCGGAGATTAGATTAGTGTAGGCAATCTCTTTTAGGACAGTTTTAGTTTTCATTTGTGGTTCGCCGCTGCTGGGACTAGTCGCAAAGCGGGCTAGATCAACCGTGCGCCATTGGTGAATGAAACAGCACCCCTTCTTCTTTCTTCAACCCAACCTCGCGCGATCCGAAGAAGAAGCAGCAGCAACGGCCGAGCTGTCGTCGGCGTTGTTCTCGATGCAAGAACAGTAGGAATAATTGAGTGGAAGTGGAAGGGGCAGGTCGAGCGACGAGAGGGTGTAAGACTACAAGGGGTGCTAGGAATACCATCGCACGACAGAAATCATTTATCAGTACACTCGTTATTTACTGAACACCTTTGTCGGTAGTGGCTTTTCCCTACAGGAGGAATACTACAAATTTCATAATGCGCATCTAGGAAACAGGTGGGTTTTGCATCGACTTCGGACGGTTCCAGGTGTCGAGTCTGAATTACTAACACTCACCAGCTCAGTCTTCATTTCGTCGGTCTATGACTGGCAGCCACTCATTACAAGACACATCTATTAAGGCAACACTATAGCTGATCCAGGATCGACCGCGAAAGGCGATTCAGTCCGCACAAAGACAGATCCTATTATATCAAAGTCACCAGCAAGTCAGGTTCAAGGCAGCACATCTAGCATTTCAAGACCTTCAGTAGCGACACGATCTTTATCTTCGGCAACAATTGTTCAAGCGCCAATCTAAATCTACTTGGATCATTATTCAAGACACAACTTTAATCATCATAATCAGAGCATCGACTGTTGATAATCACTTTCAATTCCCAACAGCAATCATACGTTTCAGGTCACTCAAAAGGCTCCAATGGAGGAACATCGTCCAAAGAGACGGAAAGTGCAGAGAAACGAGGGGCTAGCAGTTGGAGAATACAACTTGGAAGCGAGAAGAGAGCGCGCGAGGAGTCCGGGTGATAAGATGGAGGTCGTTGACATGCCAAAACTTGTGCTTCCTGCGCCAGGAGATCGCCAGCGGGTTCAGCGCCTCCAGCAACCCCCAAATTCCAGTCGAGAGCTGCCCAAGAAAATCCATGCTCGACAGCTTTTTCCTACCCAAGCCAACAGCTTCGCACAACCAGCGGCGGATTCTGCTTCAACCGTTCTGGCTATTGCTGTTATCGATGGCAATGGCATCGTTTCCGAATTGGACGTGCCCATGGCATCAAAAACCGTTTGGATCCCTGGCTACGGAGAGCTGCCTATGACGAACGGCGCGACCGTTCCAACTGTAACCATGACGAATGGCGCAGCTTTTCCGACTGCAACAGCACCGGAAACCAAATCCCGCAATGCCGAATTCAACCCAGCCGCCGTCACGCCGCCACCAGCTGTCGCAGCCTCTCAGGCACGAGGTCAGGCACTACAAACTCAAGAGGCTATCGCAAAGCAGCTGAACGTTGTACCTCAAGCACCCCCGAGTTTGGCATCACTACCATCAAGCACCGAGCCAGTACCAACGAGCGATGCACCAATACCATCCAGTGCAGAATCAGCTCAGCATGCAAGTACTAGTCAAGCTTCAATGGCTTCCATGGTCATCAGTCTCTCGGAGTCTCACACCCAGCAAGTTCTCTCATCGCCATCAACTCCTGTCCCAACAACACCGCAGTCCTCAGCTAGCTCATCTGTATCTTACTTCTCCTCTTCTTCAGCATCAGTACCTAATTTGGCCTCATCGCAAACTACGAATACTCCCATTTCTTCACAAATCCTTACTACACAAAACTCCCAGCTGCAGACCAGTGACAACTCTACTGTGCCTTGTAAGATCATCATACTTTCCCATGACATGGTATTCGCTAACTTTAGCTTCAGCTACTAGTCCCTCGACTTCAAGTATTAGTACTTCCGCTGCATCCGCTGCATCATCGGCATCCTCGAGCCTCAGTAGTCTGAGCTTAGGATCAAGCGCAGTGACGAGCTCTGTTCCCCTACAATCTACGACCTCGCAGGCTTCCATATCCAGTGTAGAATCCTTGGCCGCCTTGACCTCTGGAACACACAACCTCAGCGGGTTCGCAACTTCCACTCGGAGCAGCCAGGATCTGAGCTCTGGGTTGTCCTCCACGCAGATCGTTTCCACACCCACTACTCTCGCTTCATCCACATCTGCGTCGTCGCACCCCCTAAGCCAGTCAGCATCAGCCTCTTCGTTATCAGGCACTGCTTCTAGTACCGGCGTTGGTGCAGGTGGCATTGGTAGCAGTGGTAACACTGCCACTTCTACTGCTCCTTCACCCACGTCAAGCTCAGGGTCTGGCTCTGGAGGTAGTAGTACTCCCCCTACTCCAGTCCTTGTTGGAGGCATAGTGGGTGGAGTGGCCGGAGCAGCCATGATCCTTCTCATACTTTTGCTTCTCTTCCGCTGGCGACGAGGCAAAATTGGTCAGCGGAGAAATCTCTCTCCAACAACCCCCCAAACCCTTGAGCCTGCAGGCGTGCAGCAAGCTGGCAACATGACGCAGCGATCAAGTTCGACACCTATCGCCGCAGCAGGCTTCTTTGGCCGCTTAAGGCCCACTTCTGCTCAAACAGCAACAACTGCCGACACGGCGCCCAGTGAGCGCGGATTCCAGAAGGTTTCTGGCAGAAAGCTTCCGTCAGTCCTTGCGTCTGGTGGTGACGGGTACGGAGAGGCTTCTGCTGGTGCTGCCGCCGGTCCTTCGGCTGCTGTGGCCGCTGGCGGCATTGCTGCTCGTGCGGCTGGTTCAACTGATGCTACCGCTGGTTCATCTAGTTGGGCTACAGCTAGTTCATCTACTGACCCTGCTGCACCAGCTAGCAGAGGCAAAGGTATCGCACCAAACCAGGGCCCATCTACTGGCCTGGCCCCTGCTTTACGACCTTCTCCACCTCATTCTTTATCAGGCTCATCCTTCTACCGCGACTCCCGTGGATTTTACGGCGGTGTCGTGCCAGAAGAAACCCCCCAGGAAGAGAATGACGCCTTCAGCTCTCCTTCTACCTCACCCTCCTACCCTGCGCCTCTCAATATTGCGGGCATAGGGAGCTCTTCCAACAGCCTACCGCATAATCGACCTGGCCCCGCTCGTACGCCTGTAATTAATGAGCCGGCCACTATCCCTATCCGTACACCGTCAAGAGCCAGGCAACAACCTTCACGCCTGGTACGAGCCACGCCATCACCTCAAAACCCTTCCAGGGATAGATTAGGCCGAAGTCATCCTAGTCAAGACGGTTCACGAGGATCTCGTTTCCAGGAGGATACCACTCCTCCTTAAGGCTCCAACGTTCAGACTTAAGTCCGATCACCATCAATTTCGCTTCTAATGTCTATATTGCACCATACCCCGAGGTCTTGGTTCATCGCCGCTACCCGCGATTTCTTGTGTAATTAATCTTTTCCCTGCCTACCAAAGGATGAATATCAGCGATTTCTTCCAACACCAACGGCTTACCATCCGTGGTCGCTGTGTAATAATAACATGACTCGATAGAGTCCTACGTCGCGTTTTTCGCATACGGCCAGCTTTCCATGAAGGAGGTGGCTCAACGTCCCTAACGTACCATTTGATGGATTCATCACGCCGGCAGTTCAGTCCAAATCTCATGCCGATAGCTCAGCGAGCGAGCGTTTCTCCACACGTGTGGATGGCTGGTTACCATGCTCCATATTCGACTATGGCCATGCAATAGGTGTCTGTGTTCACACATAGATGGCCGTTATCTACATATGCATCTCCAATCCATTCACAAATCACCGTCAACGACCATGTTCATCATCTTATGGTCTGTTAGCTCACTCAAGCTGCAGGCCACCACAACGTCATTACAATTTGTAGGGGGATCAATGGCTGGCTTGGGGTAGGATATTTGACAAGGACTTTGGAGCAGATTCTTGTAATAGCGATGTATAATAGCGAGGAGGCCCCAAACTCGCGTCCGCTGCTCGGGAGGCAATGGCCTCGAGGAGTGGCAGCGTCTGTGCATCGCTAGATACCATGTGCGAATGTTCATAGGAATTCAATCAGTAAAATCAACTGTACCTCTCCTCTGAAGTTTCTATGTAGGATTATTTGTCGCTGGGCTGTTGTTAAATTCGCGATCAATCTCTAATGTCAGGCCGTGATAGCGTTGCACATAGTGAGTTGGAAACGCTCTACATGAGGTTCACTGGTCACTCACCCATGCTACCCGGCGATCAACAATGTTTGAGGCCCCTTCTACTTTACTTATGTGCCCTTGCAACGTAAGAAGAGGATGGGACGTAAAGGGGATCAGGACTATGCTGGAGAGACCTATCGGCCTGCAGACCGATCAATACAACCAGAGCCAGCTTCACCTGCACTCGGTCGTCCCCCTCCTCTTCCACCCCGCGGTTGTACGACGTCCATACCAAACGCTGTAGACGAAAGTCCAGAAGCACCACCTCCTTATGGAGAAACACCACCAACATATCACTCGCAGCCAGTTTCTCGATCGTGGTCTGCGCAAGATCCTCGCTCCTCCTCATCACAATCGCTGGTACCACACCAGTCAATTGAAGGAAATGGAAAACGCACGTTGCTTCTGGTCTATATACATGGTTTCATGGGTAATGAGACAAGTTTTCAGAGTTTCCCGGCTCATGTCCATAACATCGTAACGGTGAGGTTGGCGGAAAGCCATGTGGTGCACACAAAAATTTATCCAAAATACAAAAGTAGGAAACATATTGAATTTGCTCGAGATGGATTCTGTGACTGGCTCCGTCCGCATGAATCTCCGGCTACCGATGTTATCCTTCTTGGTCACAGCATGGGAGGCATTCTTTCGACCGAAGTAGCTTTACTAGAAAGTCATCGCATCTTGGGAACTATCAGCTTTGATACGCCATTTCTTGGGATGCACCCTGGCGTGATAGCCAGTGGGCTAGGTAGTCTGTTCAGGCCAGCGCTGGACTCTCCTGCACCAAAGCCTACAGAAGAAGAAGCCGAGGGGCAAGCTGTATCAAGAACAGCGACCGATGAAGGAACCCAATCGTCTAGCTCGTCTTCGTACTTTGGACCAGATTCCAGCTCATCGACAACACTCATGCGCACTGAAAGCAGCTCAACGGCCACATTGCGAATGCCTTCATCGTCATCCCTTGATCTGCCAGTGAAAGACCCAAATTACGACCCACCATTCGTAAATGACATACGACTACCACAGCGTAGTGGCTGGGCTAACGCCTTGCATTTTATCAACAAGCACTCCGACGGGCTAACCAAAGCTACTCAATCATACGTAAAATCCCATCTAGAATTTGGAGGAGCTATGGCTGATTACAATGGATTGAAGAAACGCTACGAGAAGGCAAGGGCTCTGGAAGACGTCGACTCGAGACAACAGACCAGGATCAGGTTTGTTAACTACTATACTGCAAGTACTGGTAGGCCGAAGAAACCGAAGTCAAATCCGGTATCTAGGACGCAGACCGATCAGCTAGATGGTCAGGCGTTGCTGGTGGACGAGGGGATGCAAGATATGGAATTAGAGACAGCGATTGCCCAGTCTCCGTCTTTGGGTCCTAGAATATCCATCGACAAACCAGAAGATTCAGTGGTACCTACGAAAGATGCGGAAGATCCAGACGAGGAATTTCTTAGTGCTGGTGAAGGCCGTAGCGATGACGAGGGTGCAATGTCTGACACCAGCCAAGCAATGGAACACATGGACCCAGCTCCCATGAGTGACGATGAACGTAAGGAAAACCTCTATGGAAATGATGGGGCAACGGTGCTCAAGACAGTGCCGTCTGTAGCCTCATCTGAATCTGGCCCGTCAAAGCCACCATCAATTACATCTATTCCCCAACCCACACAAAAAGTACCCAACCTTCCCCCCGTACCCGCAGAACCCGAGGAGCCTTCACCATTCGACCCTGCTCCTTACACCGACAAAGACACGCGCAGGCTGGCTGAAAAGGACCATGCCCGTCAGGTGAAAGCTTACAAACTGGCTGTCAAGGACCGTGAAAGAGCACTCAGTGACCGCCGCAAATTCCTCGAGAAGCGTGAGAAGAACGCAGCCAAAGAGCGCGGGAAGCAGATCAAAGTCGAGGAAAAAGAGAGGCTAAAACTAGAAAAGCGAGGCATGGAAAAAGGCGAGAGAGAGCGAGCCAAGGTAGAACGATCGGAAGAACAGAGATTGGAAAAGGAGAAAGCGAGGCTGCAAAAGGAAGAGCTCAGAATGAAAGCTGAGAGTGCAAAATTGGCGGCAAAAAAACCCGTCCCGGATGCTGAAGCCCAAGACCCAGAAGCCAAAGCAGAGCCAGAGAAACCCAAGCGCGATAAGAAATTCTGCATGCTGCCACCCCGGATCAACGGCCAAATTGATCCTTGCTGGATAAGAGTCTTCATGCCAGGTGTCGATGAAGTTGGAGCACATTGTGGACTTTTCTTCGTTGACGGCGAGAGATATCGAAAATTTGTGAGTGATGTGGCAGAAAGGATTGGAGTTTGGGTGGAAGAAAGCAACAAGGCTTGAAGGAATGGGCACAGCGGATTTTGATTTTGTTTCTACACTTATGATACCCATACGTATTCATGTCTGTGATGAGTATACGATACCCACGATTGAACCCACGCTTAAATTTACTTCAAAATGCTCGGTAGCCTGATGTAATTCACCTGGGATAAAGTCTTGAAGACACGAATTGAGACACCACGATGCCCAAACTCCAAGCACTTAGAAGTATTTGATATTCATCAACAAATTATTTGCAAATTTGCACGTCCTGACCGCTAACAAACACTTCGTTCTCAATGGCAGCACTATTTCTTATACAGTATGCAGTAGAACCTACAACCTCACCACCCTCCATCCATAACCCATTCA
>JAABUK010002535.1_pt1 | contig 32605 bp, 23 predicted proteins | sample 5559141 | NCBI WGS metagenome assembly JAABUK01 (sample SAMN10711869, study PRJNA513367) | rock metagenome | isolation source: Antarctica rocks | place: Antarctica: Victoria Land, Pudding Butte nord | collected 2016-01-03 | reverse complement strand
GTTAATACGTCTCTTTCTAGCATAAAGTTGAGTGTTGATTGTTTCAATTTTCGGAACAAAGACCTGAAGCGCCGGATCACAGCATGAATCTCGAAAATTCGACCGCAGGACGCTTATCTTGCAAAACTCCCCATTGTTCTGACTCACATGAATATGACGCCGTTCAACTACTTTGTTGATGCGGCTTCTGGGCAAGTCACTGCGATCCTCGACTGGGATGGCGCCAAATATCTCCCCATAGGCCACAATTTTCACTTCGTCGGTTCTTGTTGGGACACAGCAACATCATGATGAAAAGGACAAAGCGTAGCCGGTTGATACGCAGATTATAAGAAAAAGCTCTCGTTGTCGGAATACACGATAAGCAAAAAGTATGATTGCGGCGTCGGATATAGAGTCAGGATCCCTTGGCTCGAGACTGCTGAAACAACCTTGACAGAATATCAAAGAATTCTTAGAAACTGAAATTTTGCTACGAGAGTATATTGGAGAGTAGGAGAAAGGGTGGCTGGCGATGCCGTGGACGCACTCAGACTATTTGTATCGTAGGAAGTGTTGTCGATAGCAATGCAAAGAGGTGGAGTTGGAGCTAGGTGCGAGTAAGGTGTCTAAGTAATATAGTAAGGAGAGGCTATCAACAGAACCACGTGGGTCCGAACTAAAGGATCACAGCGGATGGAACGGGATTTTCCCCCTCTCTGTCAACTCGAGGAATTCACATCTTTCTGTTCGTGCAATGACCTGTGGTGTGTTTTCTTCTGTCTCTACAGTATCTACCCATTCTGTTCCCGCCCGTTTGCAATCTCCTTCAATATCTCGTCCGCGATCTTCTTCGACAGTGCATAAACCGTCGCCTGCGAGGCTTGAACAAAGCCCAGAGAAGGTCTGCTGGAATAAAGACTTGAGCCTTCGGACATTAGAGCCGAAGTAGTCGTTCATGAACTGAAGCAGCAGATCAACATGCGTTACGGCCGTAGCGAGATAGCCTGAGTTCCGTGACTTAGTGCAAGAGCAAGTGTGGATCGACCTTGGACATGATTAGCCACTGCAATGAGATGCTGTCGTTACCGTTGGCATATCTTTCGGAAGGCTCAACCATGGCATGTCCTTCAAAACGCCCCTGAGAACGTTTCGTAACGCCTCTGGCTTGATGTCGAGGTAAGGTTTAAAGTCCATGTTCGACTTATCCCCGTCCCAATCTATAAACACTTCCCAGTGTAGAAAATCTAAAGGAGCACGCGCAAAAGAACCACGAAAGATTGAGGCCGCGGATTGGTTTCTATGGAATACTCCCAAGGCCACTGAATGGCGCAAGAGACAGACCGATACTAGAACAATACGAGAAGGTCATCCAAGCTTTTACTGGTTGCAACAAGGTCATACCCGAAAGAGAACCATGTCAGGGACATGAGCATTCATGCTGTCATACTGCGAAGTTCTCAGGAAAAGGGGCGTTCCTTACGAAACTGTTGATCGAATAATCCAACATATCGCCGGCCGAGAGTTTGATCGTAAAAGGCTATTAGACAGTGCCCCGTGGATAAATTGGCGTTGTTGTTGACCTGGTCAGCCTTGGTTGGACGATTTCTCGGGCCACAGGACTGTTCTTCATTGGTGTGTTCCTGTAAATGTCGTTCCGGTCCTGTGACATTGCCATGATGCTCTGCAGCCGAAGTAGGCTGCTCGGCCGCTCTCAGATCCCCCTTGTTGAACAAGGTGTCGCGCTTGGAGGGTTGAGAACTCATGCTGGATGTTCGTGGGGAATGAGGAAATGCTTGGAGATTGGTGTGATTGTTGGGTCGGAAATACAGTCGATAAGAGGATGGAGTGCCGACAACAGTGCGATCTATGAGTAGACTGGAAATGGTCAGGAAACTATTTAAAGCACAGTAAGGGAAACAGTTTCGGGGAGGGGGAAGGGCAGCACTGTTTGAACTCTGCCAGAAACGGCGCGCAATACAAAGTACAGGCATTATCAGGTCGCAAGACACTTTAATATACCTGTCTCTTTTCCATCCTTCATCAAGAAAATTTTCTCGAAATGTGGCGGGCTCAAGCGCATGACGAAGAGTTAAGGCTCGAGACGGAAAAAGAGATCAAGTACAAAGGGACGGCTCGCATCAGGCTCAAGTGGCTGCATTTTCGATGGAATGAGCCAGGGAAGCTCGATGTCACGAACCTTAGAGAGATTGAAATGGATAAAATTTCGAACAGCTGGAATAACTGAGGTCAACTTTTGTCTACAGCCAATAGCTCATCTATCACCCCTGGGGTTGAAGACTTTTGCCAGCCATCATGACGTTCTATTCCCACGTCGGACGCAAGTGTGCTGGATAACCAAGCACATGGGACAGGAGAGACAACGACAAAAAATTTCTGTTCGAAGCAAGCGTGCTAGAAAAACAAGAGCAAGGCAAAGAATACGACAGCAAAAGCTGATATCCGACGCAAAGCGTGTTGGAGAAGGAAGGAAGAGTAAGAGCAAAGGACAAAATGTCAAAAGCTCATGCAAGGTCCAACCGCGGTCAAAGAGCAAAGGGAAAGCCAAAAGCAACAATGGCAAAAGCTAGTCTCAGACGCAAATGCAATTGAAGGGCAAGGGTGGAAGCAAGAGGAACAGCAGCAAAAGCTAAATTTAGATGCAAATGTGCCTCCCACTATTCATAGGGCACAGTGGTATCCTATAGGAAAGTGGGCGGCAACGGTATCATCCTTTAAAAAAAATCGTGCCAGTGTGTTGCAGTCGTTGCCATGAAGTACTAACCCTGATCGAGAATTTCCCAAGCCCGTTTGTACTTCAGTACCATGTTCTGCCAGTGTGAGAGTGCCTACGCAACTGAGCCTGAATGGGTGGAATCATTGCTTGCTTATGTCTACCAATCAGTTCATACGGTCATGGGAAGTCCTCCCTTGATTTTTTTGGACCAGGCCCATGCTGCCTAACACCACGGCACTCGCGACTGTGCTCCCTTTCATGTTGCAAAGAGGACAGTCTACCATTTTCGCTGTCTGTCCGATCCAATCGCCGTTTTTTGTTCAGGCAGACAGGACCATTATCGACGACGAGACCTTCGGGGGTTTTACTAGTTGCAATTGGTAATAGAGACGCCTTAGAAGAGGTCAAAGTTGCTCTCAAGACACAAGTACTTGGTTGTACGGAGCTGTAAAAAATAACCATCAATTAGCCAGTTCGGTGTTAGCGTAGGAATACGAAGAACAGTATACCTCCTCCTGTCTGTTCTGAAATTATGCTCCCATTCAGACATCGTAAGGCGTTGACACATTGACACGATGTCTTTCTCTTGCCGCTTTCGCCGCAGGAATTCTCTTTCACTGATCTGTGTCTTACCATGTTTCCATACCTCAAATAAGCTACAATTGCTTAGTATACTTTAACTGGAAAAGAGCCTTTCGTTGTACCAGAAACACGGTCTTCAGTCTGAGTTCGGATCGATGAGCTGTAGAATTCGGTTAACCAACTCTAATGTTTTGATAGACGAGTATTGTTTTTTACAAGTGAACTTTCACACGTTCACCTATGGACCTTCCGATAAGTGCTTCATCTGTAATCTGGATTAGTCATAAACAAGTTATGAACGTGTTGAAGTTGTAACTATAATCGAAAGATTCTCTCTGCGAATCTCATGGATCAATCAATCACCACGTAAGAATCTAGGTTTTGAACCGAAAGGACGTCCAGTATGCCTACAAAAAAGAAAGGAACCGTGTCTCCTGGCTTAAGCAGCAACGACCCACTACCTTGAGCAAGAGTCTCAGAACTAATAATAGGCATGCTGTAGTTGTTTCTCGTACTGTTTGGTTTGTTTGTGGTTGGAGCGACGGGGGAAACGTTCCATACGTGACTACACAAGGAATAAAATGAATAGAGTGTTTCTATTTTCTAGCATCAAAAGATAGTCAATTCATACATACATGTTCTCTCTACTAATTAGAGTGAGAATCCAAACAGGTAAGTTTCGAACTCATAAATTGATGCGGGGCGTCTCGTTTGTTCACAGTCTTTGTTGTAGGTTGGGCGATCTACCCATCATCTGGGGAAAGCCTATAGTCAAGAATGTCTGCTAAAACCTTAGGTATGCACGTTGCACTATATGCGTTGAAAACTGACTAGAAGTGAACGACAGGATTATAGCAGTAGAAGAACGAATGGAATATGAGAAGCCGACTCTGTTTGTTAGCTCTCAGGTCAACAACTTAGGTGCAGGCCGGGGACGCTTATGATTCACCTCGTTGGCGGGACCCGTTCTTGATGTCGCAATCTGGTATATAAGGCTCCCAATATGCGGTAAAAAGCAATCAATGGTCATCTCAATCGCCGTTAGACCTAGTCGGATCGACTCGAACTCTTCTCATCCATGACCGTCCGCCCTGCTACATAATCATCGAACGGTACTTTCGGTGACGAAACCACTGAAAAAAGTCTCACCGAAGCAGGCATTACGAAGTTGAATATCGAGTTGAATGTGTTACACGAATACCCGATACGCGCATTGACTGCACTCCAGCTAAACCCAGGGTTAATAACCCACTCATCAATCTCGCAAGGCCTGCATATAGGCTGCCCGACAGTTGACTGATCTAGGAACCGATATTGATTCATGAACAGACGCCTTCTACTGCGTTCCTTCCTTGCCATGTATTAGCCTTCAATACCATTCTGTATTCCGGTTATTACAGAAGGGAAATTTCATCATATTGAGATGATCAGCTGGTATAGGGATCTGTTCAGCACCCCAATAACGAGCCCGACCGTGCAGTCTTTCGGCACAACCTGAATCGCATAAGTAAATCGCGAAGTATAGGTCAGAACATACTGACTATCACCTTTCCCGAAGCTGTCGAAGTTATGGTATGAAACTCGCCGCTGATTTGTGTATATGCGATATGATACTGGTGTATGTAGCCATCCGAGATCAATATGCCCAGCAGTCACAGTTGGCAATAAGTTTTCTAGCTGAATATCACAGCTCTCTCGCTGCGAAGTTTCCATGAGTAGTTAGCCGCACTTTGAACGATTGAGTTCCGAAGCGCTCTGTCTGGTGAATGCAGACCGACTAGGGCCTACTCTTCTGAATAAGGAGCGCTGAGGCGATGGGGCGAAGAACGTGATGAGGGCGTCAGATTTGAGCAACTGCCTGACTATGACGCGCAGGAAGGCGACTCCTTGTTCTTACGTTCAGGGTCGTCAAGTGATTAAAAGATTGATTCGTAGCCCCCCCTTTCTTTTGCTATCGTCGCGAAGATCTTCGAGGGCGCCAGATGGTAGAGACATCAGCCCACTCATCCCTTTCTGTACTATGTCTTTGCCGCTCCTTCAAAACGTATATTCTCGCGAAGTGCGAGTTCGTGAGTCGTTTCTAACCGCGAACCGCTCTTTGATGAGACGACGATGAGAAGCAGCAAGGCCCGAGAAATTGTGACGTCGAAGTGAATCCTGCGAGCATGTAGAGGCTTTTGGCTCGAGGGACAGAATACGTTCGTCTTCGAAGAAGCTAAGATTTTTGTCTCTTGCCAACCCTCATATCGTTTCGACCATCAGAGGCTCGCCTTTTCTCGTTCCCTTCCGTATCGAGAGATCGAGCCCACTCACGATCTTCCTCAGAGTAGCATGTATTGCTGTCGAAAACTAGAGTGTCAGAGAAGGCGATGTCGTAACCTTCGATCTTTTTTATTCAATTGATAGATCTGTACATCTGCGACTGTCTTGCTCAACAGAGCTCACGTCGTTTTATATTTAGACGATCTGATCAATGTAGATAAGAATTGTTTTCCTGAGATGGAACCTTCCCTCCGTCCATATCTGTGTACCACGCCTCGAGCTTTGGCTAGAAGCTAGTCTGGAGAAGAAAACATTAGAAGTATTTAACCGCCTGGAGCTGAGGTTACGCGTTCGTTTTTCCCATGGCGCACTAGCCCGTCCTAGGTTAGTTAGAGCTCAAATACGGTGGGCAATAGGGTGGGAAATGGGCGGGGCGAGTGAATGGGGTGGGTTTTGTCTGGGTCCCCCAGGTGGCAATATATACTAAATAACTGCTCAAAACGGAGGCACCAATGTGTATGTACCGCCACAAGTTTACTTCCGCATATAGTCGCCGCCACACCGCCTTGTGAGCGCATGATCACCATCCTCTTGCAAGTGCTACAACAAAGTTGCGCCCGCAAGTGCTATTCCATCCGATGCAACAGCGATAAATACAACGCAATTCACAACAGATGCACACATAGCACATCGATCGTTAAGTGTTCGAGGGAGTAATCATTCTTTCAACGTTTCCTTGTATTCTTCGAAGAAATATTCTATTATCGGCGTATTGAGCATGCATATTGGCATTTCTTTGAGATACGCAGGTAGCCGTGACCGTAAACGGTTACTTCATGGTATCTAGGGTAGTACTTGGATTCAAGGACACAGAAGGCATCAAAGTTGAGAAATGATTTGTATTGATCGTCAATCTTACGAGAGAGGGAGAAGAAAGATAGAGATGGTTCCCCTCCTCAAAGCTATTGAAAGATGAGTGTGTAGAGCGAAGAGCGGTTCAATGTAACAACGGTCTTCTTCCTGGTACTTGATCTATCGTCTCCTTTGTGTACAATAGTATAACACAAGAAATTTTACCATCATCGCAGCTGAATAGCACATACTCTCTAAATGCGTCCGACTCCCCACCCAAAAGTAATCATTGGGCTTGAAAAAGTCATTGGTAACGACAACAATCCGCAGATTTGACCTCTGAGCATAACAGCAGACTCGTGTTGAGACTGGCCCATACCGAACCGCTTGAAACCCTGGTATGGGTGAATTGTGTGATGACGAGTAAGTTTCTTTTTGTTGAGATATCGTACCCGCTTCAGATGACCCTGCTTTACTTATGCCTCGCCTCTTGCTGTGGCTTTCCCAATTGGGATTCCTGAAATATTCATTTCAGATGTACCTTTTTACCAGTCATAAATTTGTATCGGAGTGCTTCATCTGGTTAGTCTCTAAGATTTTTTGAAGGAACTAGATTTGATTTTATGGATCTACTTGGCTATGAGGGCTTTAGAGTTGTAGTGTCGCTTTCTACATCTACCTGCTGCGCCTGCAGCCAATCATCTGCTACCTCGTCGTCGCCGGCCCCATGGCCACTAAAGAGCGAGCGACATGAATAAGAGCTTGGGTCACACATTACTGCGTACACGGCTGAGGGATCCGTACCGACTTCAACAGCCAGTAATTGATGCCGATTGGGTCAACCCGCATTGCATATATGGTCATGTACGTCTTCGAAAAGAGACCGAGGCCACCACCTACTGCAAAGGGCAAAGCAGCTAAATCAATCGAGCGATGTATCTCCCCCTGGAATCCTTAAGCCATAACCCCTTGCCGGACTACCTATGGCATTGATTGCGCGTCAACATCAATCAACAGGACTGACGCCGAGATGATGTTGTTGCTCTCTAGTAAGACTTTCAAGACACAACAAGAGAGAGACGTTAACTCAGTGCTGATACAGTCAATTACGTCTTTGCCATTTTGGCTGTTGCAATATTCACAGCTGTTTGGTAGTATTGGAAGACTCGCATTAAGAGTGTGCTGGGTGACAGCTACGTCTTAAGGGACGAAGAACATGGCGCCGATCGAACTCGTCGCGGGATGATCGTCTTAAAGGGCGATCGAGTTGCGATGTACATACTGATCTGTCTGCAGAGGATAGATGAAGAAGAGATGGAGACTTTGACCTCTCAGTGAGTAGGGGGCCATTATAATCTGAAGGAGGGAGTTTTAGGAGTACTTTGTTGCTTGGGCTTCGAATCTCAGCTACTGAAAGTGAAGATCACGACTTCTTGTAACGGGACGGCTCTGGTCACTTCTTTCAAACGTTACATTATGAATCAGCGAAGCGATGACTCACCCAAAAGCCGAGAATTTCTCTCAGGCTCGACGACGACGACTTACCGCTTACGGCTAGCGTGCGCCTATAGGCGCCCTCGTCAGCCAGATTGAAGAACTTCCATCACGTGATCTAATCTTCCTTTCGAGATGAATTTAAATCAATGCTCTGTTCGACTCATACAGTATGAATCAAATACTTGAAGACTTATCTGTGATAGGTGAGATGATGCAGTCTTGACTATTTCTAGTTGATCATCTATAAATGTTGCGTGAGATAATAGAATATGTGATTTAAACATTCAAAGAGAAGACATAATCTTGCAGCTAATCGTACTCATCACTTGATGCAGATTGTAACAACGAATGTGAATCTTTATTTAGTCTACACAATATCAATCATTCATATCAAATCTGTTCAGCTCTCTCAATGATTCTCAGTAATTACATTCATCTTGTCTCAGCACTCGTAGAATCTGATGACTGCTACACATTGACAGTACTCTTAATTTATCATCGTGTATTGATGACTTTGTAGATCAATTTTCTTCGCTGATTTGAATTCTTTGCATATATGCAGAAATTGTTGCCTATAGTACATCTTTTAAAACAATCATCTCTGCATATCTGTAACTACTAAGTCAAATGAAGTTGAAATTTATGATCATTGTCGATCTTGTTGAAAATGAAATATGTACGTAGAAATGTTCATACATCATACATATCTATGAAGATATGTTTACATTTCACGAATGTATATTTACATTTTGCATACATATCTTGATGATTAAATATTTTCGCTTTGATTCTAAAGATATATAAATCATCTTCTTTATTTTATCTTTCTGTGAAAGAATCAATCTATTAAATATATGATTCTACTATACACTTAAGATATTCATATGAATTTATTCACTCTGATTCTCATATATCAAAAGTATTGATATATGAAAATCAAAGTGAATATGTGCATATATTGATTATTTAGTAGAAGTATATATCTTTGATAAAGCATATGAATGAAGAAAAGAAGTGAGCGAAGAATAAATATTCATTCACTAACTTTGAATAAATGCAAAGATTACTAATCACATGAGTAACAGTACTGTTTTCTGTTTCATACTGTTTTCTATTTTCAATAAAAAGATTTATTAATTGCATTTTCATTTAGTTGCTGCAAAATTATTTGTACAAATATGCTTTTTTACATTTCTTCTTCTTGCATTCAAACTTTGTTCATTGATAACTATCTTCTGTGATGATTTATTTTATAGACAAAAGTTCTTTTCTTGATGTGATTGCATAAGCATGAATTCTTTTCACGAATTAAATTTCTTCACATGAATAAGATAATCAGCATCTTCTTTCTTAAAATATGACATTCTTCAACATCTCATTAAGTTTAATTCTATGAAATTCTCTTTTAAGAAAAGCAGCTTTGATGAAACATTCATCATCATCAATGCATGCACAGACATTTATCTCAGAATCTGATCAGAGTAATATCATTCAGTTACAGTTAGAAATAATAAAATGTATTTTTAGTCTGTTTAACTTCATGTTTGTATATTTCTCAATCTTTGAATTCAAAAGAATATGTCAGCTTTGATGACATCAAAATTTCAAATCTCATCATGCAAGCAAAGAACTGCAAGATTGATTATTTCATAACACTTAACATCATGAAACTTTATACTACTTATACAACTGTTTATTGATTAAATTTCTCAATGAACTGTGCAACAGCTGCAACAACTGAACAACAAATTATTATAATTACAACTCAGACTTCAATCTTTAATAATGATGATAACATCTTGATTACAATGATTGAAATTATTATGAAATGTATCATTTTGAGAATTCTATTGCTGCTTGCTCTTTGCTGCAGTCTAAGACAGCAGAAAAAGTGCTTTTATCATTGATCATGATTAATAACAAAGTCTGCAAAGTTTTTAAAATCATATGAATCATAAGAAGCATTAGATATTCAATGATAATCAAATTTGCAGAAAACTCAAGATTATTCTGAATCATCAGAAGCAGCTAATCTTGTTGAATCAATGAAGATATCAGAATCATATGATCATTCTGAATCATTCAACTCATGAGAAGATCAAAGATATTGAGAATCACATGAATCATCAGAATCATCAGAATCATCAAAATCATCAGAATTATACATAATATCAATCATTCATATTAAATTTGTTCAGTTCTCTCAATATTTTTCAATGAATACATTCATTTTATTTCAGCACTTGTAAATCTGATGACTGTTACACATTGACAGTACTTTTAATATTTTCTTCACTGATTCAAATTCTTTGTATATAAATAGAAATTATTGTTTATACTATCTTTTAAAATGATCATCTTTGCATATCTGTAACTACTAAGTCAAATAAAGTTGAAGTTCATGATCACTGTTGATTTATCAATTTGCATTTTCATTTAATCATTATTTTCTTTGTGATGATTGATTTTATAGACGAAAGTTCTTTACTTGATGTGACTGTATAAGCATGAATTCTTGTTGCAAATTAAATTCTTTTACATGAATAAAATAATCAGCATCTTCTTTTTTAAAATATGATATTCTTTGATATTTCATTGAGTTTGATTCTATGAAATTCTCTTTTGAGAAAAGTAGCTTTGATGAAATGTTTGTTATCATCAATGCATGCAAAGACAGTTATCTTAAAATCTGATCAGACTAATATCAGTAACATCATTCAATCATGATTAAAAATAATAAAATGTATTCTTAGTCTGTTTGACTTCACGCTTGCATATTTCTCAATCTTCAAAATCAAGAGAACATGTCAGTTTTGATGACATCAAAATCTCAGATTTCATCATGCAAGCAAAGAACTGCAAGATTAATTATTTTGTAATGTTTAACATCATGAAATCTCATACTATTTATACAACTGTTTATCAGTTAAACTTCTCAACAAACTGTGCAACAGTCACAACAACTGAATAACAAGTCATTATAATTACAACTCAGACTTCAGTCTTTAATAATGATGATAACATTTCAGCTACAATGATCAAAATTATTGTGAAATGTATCATTTTGAAAATTCTATTGCTGCTTGCTTTTTGCTGCAGCTTAAGACAGCAGAAAAAGTGCTTCTATCATTCATCATGATTAATAGCAAAGTTTGCAAGATCTTTGAAATCATATGAATCATAAAAAGCATCAAATATTCAAGAACAATCAGATTTTCAGAGAGTTCAAGATTATTCTGAATCATCAAAGATAGCTGATTTCATTGAATCAATGAAAATATCAGAATCATGTAATCATTTTGAATCATTCAATTCATCAGAAAATCAGAAATATTGAGAATCATTTGAATCACATAAATCATCAGAATCATCAGAATCGACAGAATCAACAGAATCACAAGAATTGCAAGAATTGCAAGAATCATGCAGAACTTCTGAAGTAAATGAATCGCGAGAATCACATGATTCGTCGAGTTCACATGGTTTGCAAGAAGTGCAAGACATGCAAGAAGTGCAAGACATGCAAAGCATGTAGAGCTTGCAGAGATCATAAAGAGTTCAGAATCTGCGAGAACAACGAGAATTTCTCTTTACCTGCTACTTTACTGATAGAGTCACGCTATACATCTTTCTTTACTGACATCAGATTCACGACGTGTGTAAACTTACTACATCTGCTTGCACAGCAAAGAATCATACGAGTTAGATAAGCTTGTGATACACTCAGTCATCTCAAGTCAGATGCTGAGATGCTGCAATCGATCTTAATGAGCTTGCAATCAAGAACGCGATGCACACAGCTCAATTCATAGTTCTCAACGAGATTTTTCTTCGTTGACAACGTCTTTGTCAAAGACTTGAAACGGTCAGAATATGAGAAGATCTTCAAAGTCTACACGTAATTGAGAGAGTGAGTTTGAAGCTCAATGTCAGAGACTAGACTGAACTAGAGGTTCTATCAATATAGAGAATTGATTATTATATTACTTGAACTAGGTACAGAACAATACATCAGGTAATGTACAAGACGAAAGACAAAGAGCGAAAGAAAAGAACGAGAACTCGACTTCTATATACATGAATCAAGCAGAATCAAGACTAGACAGTAGTTCTATTGACTTAAGATTGCAGAAGTTCGCGCACACGACTGAGATAATTGAAACAGAATTGCTGAGACTAGATTAAGATGATGATGACTAGGTTGATGACTTGACATCATGACACTCAATCACAATGAAAGTAGATAGATTGTGTGAGTTTTTCTAGATCAGATTAATAAAAACAGATAATTTTGTGATTCATTTACTACACAGCATTGATATCTAGAGTTTTGATCGCTTCAGATCTTCTTAGCTCAATGTTTATCTTTCATACGAAGTGAAATCATCAGTGATGTCTTGAGCTGTAGTTCGTGAAGTGATCTTTGTCAACTTCACAAAGTGTACATATCTTTCAAGTGTATATATCATTTAAGAGTATATATCTTTAAGAGAATATACACTTACTGAATGTACATAAGTTTTAAGAATGTAGATGCGCAAGTTCAAAGAATACATAAAATTAGAAAGTGTGCACATTTAGAGACTTAGACACTATCTCATCGCTTCAATCAAAGATCATGTCAGAGTGTCTCGTAAACTATTGTATCTAGAGAAACTCTGTGAACTTCGTTCACAACTGTTTTTCAGAGAATCAGAAATGAAGCGAAAAGAAGAGCATCAGAAATGAAGTCTGAAGAAATCAGCAAGATAGAATAGAGACGATTCAGAAGCGAAGCAGAAAGTTTAAAGATATATTAGTACTTGTCTTTTAGAATCAGTCTCTCAATCGATCTTAAATAAAGACAGTTTTCTTCAATGAGTTGCATATTGTCATGTTTAAGTTATCTGAAAACATACAGTATAACTTACGCAGCAAAAGCAAAGACACAGCAGTTCATCAGAAGAAAATCAAATTTGGTAAAAAAGACAGATCAGCTGACTTGATTGTGTTACGCAGACCTTGTTCTGATCATCGACACAAAAGATGAGCTAACTTTCTTCTGAATAGAGCTTGAATCAGATCAGATACACTTGCTGACGTTGACAATTTTGATAAAGCATTGCTGAATCGTTGACAGTGCAACGACAAGCATTATAGAAATCAGAATGATTTCTGTTTCGTGAATTTCGCAGACAAGCACTATAATATGAATCACACTCAGCAATCTCTATGAAGTAAGACAATATCTAACGACGAAGCAAACGTCAGCATTGAATGATCTTTTACCTCTTTATATAACTTTTGAAGTGATAAACAGAGTTCTGTTACCTCGCTGTCTCGTTGATCAGATCTGCATGAGAAAAGACTGAATGTCAAAGCAGAGCGAGTGAAAAAGAAAGATTTTATGACGAGGTTTACAAGATTCAATGAACAGCAAATGAAAATGCGAATGAGTGAGGCAATGATTGATCAGATAGAACGAATGAACTCGCATCAGAAAGCTTCAGAATCTCATTCATCATCATCTCAGCAATCTTCTCTTTCGCAGTGATCATCATGACAACAATCGTCTATCTATTCTTTCTATCAGTTGTCTTATCAGTCGTGACAGCAGTCTTCACAGTCTTCTTCGTGACAGCAGTCTCTACAGCTTTCTTCGTGGCAACAGTCTTCACAGTCTATTCAGTGACAGCAACCTTCATCAACTCAGTCTACTTCGTCTTCTTCTTCTTCTTCTTCTTCTCTATCATCTCTATCATCTCAGTCTGCAATCGCAGCTCAGCGCTCAAGTTTCATCGAAGAATCAGAAGAGACGAAGAAGATATTTGATCAGTTCTTCGTCTGAAAGATAAGCAAGATCTCACGTCAAGCAATCAAACAAAAGCTCGCGAAGATGAGACTCATAGTGAATGCACAGATGTGATCTACAAATGATTTGAAAGATATGACAGACTCAACGTCTGATATATATCAAACTGCTATACAACTAAAAGTATCAGATGAAATGACTCGTGCATTTAAGAAAGATCTGAAGCTTTTCAAATCGATCTGACGTGAGATCAAGACTCTACTAGAACTGAGTCATTAAATAGAATCAAATTTCTGATTTTCTACTTTCAATTCTTGTTTCAAAGCTCTGATATCAGTCTCAAAGATGTAGTCTGAATGCTTGAAGTGCTGTCTTGAAAATCTATCACATCTGTTTCGTTCGACAGCGTAATGAAGAAATTCATCAAAAGTGTCTTCAAAATGAGATCATATCTTCTCAAAATGTCTACAAACTCATGTCTTTAATACGCTGAAGATGAGTTCTATGAGATTGTAATTCGACGAGTAGAAAGGCAAATATTGCACCTGACATACATTCATATCAGTGGTTGATCGTCAATTCAACGAGGCAAATAGCTTATCTGACATTTGTGTGAGATGATGAGCTCTTCTATGCAACTATTGCAATGAACACTTGCATTATTCATGATGATTACACTTCTCGAAGCCGAAAAGAAACTGCATAGAGATAACAATTCATCTGCTAGTCATCGAAAGAAAGTCTTGTCATTGAATCAACTTTCGCGAATATTGATGCAGAAAAGATATTCGTCTTTCGTATAGATTGAAAGAACACTTCAGCAATGCTCTCTAGTTCTAGAGACTTGATAGTGAGCTGATTGATCAACGAAAGCATAGATCTGATGACATCAGCTTGTGATCTCATTGAATAAAAACTCATTCACGAATACAAGCTGCTCAACTGTCAAACGAAGCATGTTTGCTACTCAATTCAAACAAAGCTCATCGTTTTGTCTGACTTCTACACGTTGTTCTTTCTTAATACTTCAACCTCTTCTCTTCAGAATTCTTGATATCATGAATTGATGCATGTTAATGTCTCACTTCTTTCATATGTATCAGATCATCTCTTTCTGCATGACTCACAACTGATCTTCAAGATAGACTATGAGATCATTTTCAGCGACTTTGAAGATCTTTCAAGAAGCGTCTTTGAGTCGAAATTGAGGTCTAAAAGATGAGTTATACATAAAGAGATTCTCTTGAATATTGTATACAGTGACAGAGCAACAATGAATCTCTTCAGCAATTGCTCAAGAAGCTTAATGAAGTAGCAGAAGACGTAGTATTTTAAAGCGAAAACTTGCAGAAAGTGATTTCAACATAGCTGAAAGAACATCAGAAATGTCAACAAACAAAGAGATATGAATAGCTTCAATTTCAAGCAATTGAGAAGTGATGAGATTGATTTCTGAATTTCTTCTATAAATGAATCATCGTGAGGCAGAGCGAAAATGAATGTCAAGAATTCTAAATCTTTCTGCATATGCTAATAGTTGTGCAAGAAGTAGTTCAAACTCTTATGAGTCGCAATCATGCTTTGACATTGAATCTGCTCATTCTAGTAAGATTTGAAAGATGCTCACGCTTCTGCTCAGTCATTTTAATGCTAAAAGTTGACATATCTAACTCAAGAGATGAGCACTCAATTATAGTCATTGACGTGTTGCATTGACATGCATGTCATGTAACATGCTTTGAAACTTTAGCTAAGTCATGACAATCGACTTCTCTATCTTTATCATCTTGATATATGAGAACATGAAAGTAGATAAACATACAGATATATTTGACTAAACTATGTAGTAGATAAAGCATACAGATGAAGAAGAAAGAAAAGAAGTGAGCGAAGGGTAAATACTCATTCACTAGCGTCGAATCAATGCGAAGATTACTAATCACAAAAGTAACAGTATCATTCTCTGTTTTCATCATTTTCAACACTTTCTCTTAGAAATTGAAGCTCTATATGAAGCTATTCAGACTCTTTACTGACTGTATATTCATGCTCTTTTACTCGTCAACGTCATGCTCGATGAGAATAGCTTCATTTCTTGAAGCTAGTCTCATGATTGATTTGAATCTCAGAAATTTGCCTGACTTCAGAGACTTGATGAGATCATCAATCATCATTTGATCAATGAGTATATATTTCAACCTAATTGCTTTCTCTTCTACCTTGTTTTGAACATAGTGATACAATGTATCAATGTGCTTGACTTGAAAATAATTGACGAAATTGCTACTCATTTTTATAGTCGCTTGATTATCAGTTAAAATGATAGTTGAATTTGTATTCGAATCATCATATTTCATCTCTTTCAATGCTTGAATCAGAAAGGTCAATTTCTTGACTGCATTACATTTGTTGACGTATTCAGCTTCAGCAGATGACGTGCTAACACATTGCTGACGTTTGAAGCTTCAACTAATTGATTCATTTCATAGAAAAAACATATAGTTGAAGATGAATCTTCAAGAATTCAAGCAATTCGCATGAGCTGAATTGATATATTCAAAGAATTCAGCTTTCTCAACTTTCTTCACTTTGAAAGATTCATATCGAAGTCTCAGCTGAGCAATTTCGACTAGATAACAAATGATTTGTTTGACAGCTAGATCATGATCGAGAATAGAATTCGTTGAATATCTGCTGCATTTGCTCACTGCATAGACTATGTCTGATCATGTTTGACAGACTATTCACATCAGTGTTTCAATGATTGATTGATAGTTCTCTATTTCTTCAAAGATAACTTGATACTTGACTCACTTCTTGAACTTTCAATAGACGTTCTTTTTGAGCTGACATCTGTGATGCATCGATGTTTTAGTTGAGCTGCAGTCGCTCATGCTCAGAAGCTTGATGACTCGCTTGATATAAATGCTTTGATTGATTCAAAGAGTTCATTCAGCTCTATCACGAGTTATGTGCATTTCTAGATATCACTCGATTGAGTCAAGATCTTTCATTTGAAAGCGCTCTGCAAATTGCAGCTTCAGTGCTTTGATATCAAATATGTTCGATTCTAGAATGAGTAAATCATTCACATAGATAGCGATAATGATTTCATTATCATGAATGAACACTGAATGATCAATTTCTACTCTTTGATAGTCGATGAAGATGAGGTAAACTTTCAGAGTTGCATATCATTCTCAAGACGTCTGTTTTAGTTCATATAGAATCTTGTTTAGATGACAGACTAAAAAGATTTCATTTGATTCTTTTTGTTCAAATCTTGAAGATTGCTGCACTCAGATCTCTTTCTTTAGATGTGCTTCTAGAAAAGTGATGACAACGTTCATTTGTTCAACTTTGTAGTTATATTTGATCATCAATGTCAGAAGCATTTTGATGATCATGACTCTGATCATCAAAGCAAAGATCTCATCATAGTCAATTCTCTGCTTCTGACGAAATCTCTTACACACTCATCTAGCTTTGTATTTGATCATCTCTTCTTTGAGCTCTCGCTTAATGATAGTTACTCAACGCGTCAACAGTATTCATCGATTCGACAAAGATATCTTCAGAGTAAAGATGTCATTTTTGATGTGAGCATCAAGCTCACTTCTGAATGCAAGCTTGTTGAAAATGATGAAAACAGAAAACGATACTGTTATCTTTGTGATTAGTAATCTTCGCATTGATTCGACGCTAGTGAATGAGTATTTACTCTTCGCTCACTTCTTTTCTTTCTTCTTCATCTGTATACTTTATCTACTACATAGTTTAGTCAAATATATCTGTATGTCTATCTACTCTTGTGTTCTCGTATATCAAGAAATTATGAGCTCGAGTTAACTATTTCGCTATCGGAAAAATAACAAAGAGCAGAAGCATCGAACTCGCTGTCATCAAAATCGACGAAATTTTCCCTTTTGACCAAATTTCTAGAACTACTTTCATACTTCAATCATCATACAACAATGAAAGATTCGAAGATTTATCGAGTCTTTAAGCTAAAGAAAAGCGAGAACTATGAGTCATGAAAGAAGAATATAATCAATGTCTTGAAAGTCAAAGATCTCTGAATGATCATCTCGAGAAAGCTGAAGAAATCAACATCACTGTCATTCGACGTCTCAATAGCAGATAAAAAGAAGTATATCACTGATGTTCAACATTGAGAAGATAGAAACGACAGAGTCAGCGATATAATTGACTTCAGCTGCAAAAAAAAACTCAGAATACATATATTCAAAGCAGATGACATCACTAAAATGTAATCTATTTTGAAGACTCAATATGAGCAGTTGAATTTGATCATTCTATTTCTGACAATCAAAGAATTGACTCAATCAAAGCAATTGAATTTCAAATTCATTCAGAACTATGCAGACTCACTCAAGCAAGTCATTATCAAGTGTGCAGACATCAAAAAAACAGTAGAATCGTGAATGCTGAGCAATCTTTTTCTTCTAGATTTCAACGAAAGTTTAGAATTGTACATCTTCGATCTGATACAGAGCATCAAGATCAATAAATTTGAACTATTAATTGATGATATGACTATCGCTCTAGTCGATCATGACAAACGGTCAAATCAAGAGAAGAACTTCAGCTTCAAAAGTATGATAACTCAGTTTAATGACAAGAAGTTGAAGTTTTTTCGAAAGAGATTGAAGAAATGCGCTCATTGCGAGCAAGAGAATCACAGCAAACAGAACTGCTGACATCTACATTTGAATCTTCGTTTAAATGAATGAAAGTCTTATCAGAATAGAAAGAATCTGGTCAAAGAAGATGACTTTGAAACAAGCTTCAAAGTCAAAATAGTCAGAACAATGAAGATTGTCTGTCGAGCTGACAGTCACACAGATGTCTAATGAATAGACAGCGAAGCTGAGAATCATGTCTGCTATGATATAGACTTGTTCAATGAACAGTCATATCGAAAGATCATCGATAACAGCATTGTTACTGCAAATAATGAGACAGTACTCATCATTGAAAAAGGTTCAATTATAATCAACGTTTTGCTGAACGATCAATCAACCAAAATTCGACTAATCAATGTTTATCACTGTTCAAAACTACACTATAATTTGATGTCAGTCGATTAGATGAAAGTCAAAGAGTATACATGTAGTATAAAGAACGACAAATTTTGATTCATGAATTCAAAGAATGTCGTCGTTCTCATCGACTTGAGAAACGATGCGAAAGCATATTTCGTGAATACATCAATCAATCTCTCAAATTCTCGATCAGTTACTCTGACAAGCAGAACAGAGTCAGTCAAGACGTCATGACATCAATGATATAAACGATTAGCTCATCTGAATATGACAAACGTCAAACGTCTTGTCAACATGAGCATCGACATCGATGTGAATTCAACTGATAGTCTGAAAAACGAAGAATTCTCAGAATCAATATGTGAAATCTGTGTCATAGACAAGCAAAATAGAACGTCAAGTCGAAAATCTCACATCAGAGTCATCAAAGTAAATGAGTTAGTACATTTGAACCTCGTTGACGATGATAAGATATCTAAGATCAATGAAGAATTCAGATATGTAGCTACTATGATTGATGACTACAGTCAATATACAATCATCTATTTACTGCAACGAAAATTCAATCTAAAAGACGTACTTCGAAAATATCTGAAATTCATGAAGATTCAGAGCACTTCAATTCAGCAACTACGTTCAGATAATGAAGATGAGTATGCTGATCATCAAATCATTGAATTGCTTGAAGAGCATAAGATCAAATGAAAGTCGATGACATCATATAACTTGAGTCAAAATAAAGTTGCAGAGCGATGTTTTTGCACTCTTTTTGAACGAACTCGCGCTATACTGACTAGCGTCAATTTGTCGATACAACTATGAGATGAAGCAATAATGACTGTCATCTATCTGAAGAACAGAAGTTCTATCACTGCGTTGAACAATATAACTTTCTATGAGGCATGACATGACAAGAAGTCTGATCTTAGCTATCTACATACGTTTGAATGCATAGTCTATCATCATGTGAAGAAAGCTCATTGAAAGCTCGATGATAAGAGCTTAAAATGTCAGTTCTTGAACTACGAGAAAGTCAATCAGTTTCGCTTGTAAAACAAGAAGAATGTACTAATATCTAGTCACGTTCAATGAGACGAGATAGTCATCGAAGTCGAGAAGTATGAAGATCTTTCGATACTAAGCTTCGATGATCAAATCGACGATTCATCTTTCTCGATAAAGATCACTGAAAATGCGAAGATTATGAAAATAGTCAACGATCATCAAACAAGAACATCAGTCGCTTCATAGAAAGCTAGTAGAAGCAAATCACTAGAACTAGAATCAAGCGAGTCAGATAACTCAAACGATTCTGATGCTTCTGATGCTTCTGATGCTTCGAGTGAACGTTTCAAATGAGTCATTGCTGAATCAGTTGATTACAGAGCACTAAATGATTTCTGAGTCAGAGATCATAATCAAGACTTTGTCAGTAAAGCAAATCAAGTTCAAATTGAATCGAATACTTCACAAATAGTGAAACATGCTAAAGCTAGTTTCGATTGAGAGCAATGAAAGCTCTCTTGATATACAAGAACATGAAAGTAGATAAATATACAGATATATTTGATTAAACTATGTAGTAAATAGAGCATACAGATGAAGAAGAAAGAAAAGAAGTGAGCGAAGAGTAAATACTCATTCACTAGCGTTGAATCAATGCGAAGATTACTAATCACAGAGATAACAGTATCATTCTCTGTTTTCATCATTTTCAACATATCAAAGTCGCAACAGAGTGAAGAATGTCATACATGAGAGCACATGACAAGTCTAAAAACAACGCAGGTATTTCAAAACTGAGTTTCATAGCATGAGAAAACATTAATTTGAGCGAATGCAGATATTGAGATCAGGTTCGACCTTTCAGATACTTCTCACATCTGCTCAGTATCATGACATACATCGCAATCATATTCATCATTTTTTTCATAGTCTGCGTCATAAAAGATGAAGACTCAACTTTCGTCTCTTTTACGTTTCAAGAATCATTAGTGTTACGATTCTAGCTACGCATCTTCGTTGATAGCTATGTTAATGACTATGTTGATGACTATTCTGAAAGCTATCGCCGATCGCTCGTCGCTAGAGCATAGACTTGTTCTGAAGTCAACTTTATTCAGAGTTAGCTTATGTTCTTCTGAGTCATATAGATAGTCGATTCTTTTCTTCTAGATACTTTTCTTCCTTAGCATTTATATACTCGTTACATTACACTCATATGACTCACTCTATGCTGACTTCTAACATTATATAAATGCTTCTTCGTTACAGACGAAGTGAAATAATCTGCATCGATTTCTTCAAGTGCTTCTGCTAGTAGTCTTTCAATTCTCTATCGACTTTGATCTAGTGACTTGCGTTCATGCAGCAGCATTCACCTTTCTTCTCTCGTGAGCTGATTCAGCGAGAATAAACAAAAGATTCGAACTCGTGCGCTGATCAGCGAGTATAAACAAACGATTGAAATCATTCGACTAGGTCAAAGATCAGCGAATTAACCGTTCATTCAGATTCGCAAGAAATTCTTCGAATTTGTTGAACAATCAAACGAGGTCAGTCATAGAACTGCGTGAAGTCTCTATCTCGAGAAGCAAACCCTCAGTGAGTCTGCTTCAAAGACGCTGTCAATGCGATGATTTACCTACTCACATCGCTCTATCAATCAGCGAATCGACCTATCTTGTGTTTCTGTGTCAACTAGTGAGTCTGCTACAAAGACGCGATTCGAATTGATCTCTTCAATGAGTCAGTCGATTCTCTTCTAGTGAGTCTGCTACAAAGGCATGAACGAGACAAGCTCTGCTACATGCGTGTAGTAGAGACGAATCGACAGTGAGTCTGCTTCAAAAACGCGTCCGATATTGATCTCGTCATCGAGTCAGTCACTCGATAGTTAGTCTGCTTGAACGACACTCGAAGTGAGTCTGCTACAAAGACAGACAACGATTGATCTCTTGATTGAGTCGATCAATGAACGAAACAAGCTCTACTATGTAGTAGGTCTGAATCAAAAGTGAGTCTGCTTCAATGACATGATCAATGCAATGATCTACCTACTCACATCGCTCTATCTATCAGTGAATCGATCTACCTCAAGTTTCTGTTCAACTAGTGAGCCTGCTACAAAGACGCTGTCAATGCAATGATCTATCTATTCACATCGCTCTATCTCTTAGTGAGTCTGCTTCAATGACGCGATTCGAATCGATCTCTTCGATGAGCTAGTCGACTAGTGAGTCTGCTTCAATGATCGTTCTTTCCCTCTCATAGTGAGTCTGCTACAAAAGATCGTCACTCTACTACTCGTTCATCTTCAACTAGTGAGTCTGCTTCAATGATCGCTCTTTCTTTCTCATAGTGAGTCTGCTACAATAAACATTTCGATTCTACACAAGGCTAAGAGAATACATTCATGCGAACATGAATCATTGAAGAGAGAAAATAATGTTACGATTCTAGCTACGCATCTTTGTTGATAGCTATGTTGATGACTATGTTGATGACTATTCTGAGAGCTATCGTTGATCGCTCGTCGCTAGAGCATAGACTTGTTTCAAAGTCAATTCTATTCAGAGTTAACTTATGTTCTTCTGAGTCATATAGATAGTTGATTCTTTTCTTCTAGATACTTTTCTTTCTTAGCATTTATATACTCGTTACATTACACTCATATGACTCGCTCTATGCTGACTTCTAACAATTAGCTTCGAGTGCAAGAGTGTAAAACGATGTCTCACTTTGTTCTCAGTTTATCAAAATCAAGTTTTGATTAAAATTTAAGATGAAATTGATCGATTTGATATTCATGTGAAATTTGTAAGTCATGAAATGAGTGTGAGCAATAGCTGAAGTCATCTGAAAACATCATACTGCTTTGTTTCTCAACGCTAGACGTGCTTCAATAGTCTTGATGTTCTTGATCTGATCATTTAATCATTCTCGATTTTTTGAATGATGACAAAGACATCTGCGAAAGAAATTATAATTGAGTGTTGAGCGAACGAGAAAATGGTTCAAATCTCATGATAACACACATTTTTTCAATGCTCAAAATCAGCATAAGACTCTAAAAACGTTTCAAAGTCAACATTTTCAAAAACATGAAGTGAGTCAGAGTTTGAAAAGCAGCGTACAATTGCAGTTTTATTTCTTTTCTCAAAATGATCAATCTGAACGAGACTTGAATAATCAAGAATATAATAAACTTGCAGCTTCGCTTTTTCGCTTTGAAACAGACTGCTTATTGATAATAGTGACTTGATGTATTGCTTGTACAAGCTCTCATGCAATATACATCATTAATTCTGTCGTTCTGCATTCTTGTAGATCTCAACTGTGACGTGCGATGTCAAAATAAAAGAGTGCATCGCGCACTGATTCTACACTTAACATATCGAGAAATAAAGCGCTTTGAACATTGCAGCTCGATCAAAGAATGTTTCGCTTGCATTCTTTGATGACAGATTATAGTAGTAATTTACAACATAACTTGAAAGACTTTGAGAAAGCTTTGAGTTCAAAGAATATCTGAAGATAAGAGATAAATCTTTGCTTTGAGCTTGTGTGAATACTTTGAACTCGCTATCATCGTCTCAAATCAGGTCAATCTCAATATTCATTCTGAAGAGAACGTGACATCAAACGAAATTGTAAATCGCAAGATCGACTGATATGTAGCAGAGCATGTGTAGTGAAGAAACAATGATTCTAGACGTCAACTCAAAACGTTGTTACAGTCAGATTCAATATTGAACATGATATAACTGACAAAATTTGAAAGTAGCATGAAGCTCGTGATTCAATACATTTCATCAGATGAAAAGTCTGTAGTCTCATCGAGAAACAGATAGATGTCAATGCAGATACATTGTGCTATTTTGCATATCACACTTAAGATGAAGAATGACTAATGTAAATAAATCTGTAATTAAATACAAATCTCACTGTATTAATTTTCTCAACATTATTCATGCTTTCTCACTCTTTTTCATCTTCAATTACTGCGCAGAACTCAATTTACTTTTCAACTTCTTTGTCTCAATCAATCAATTTCTTCACTCATTCATCTTCTTCAGCGCTCTTCATGAATTCTTCTTTCATGTGAGAAAATATCTTTGTATCTCGACTAACGTAAGCATATTCTTCAACAACTTAATTGCAAAGTCTTTCATCATATTATTCAACTTCATTGACGCGAATGTGACAGCTGCGCTGAGAAAAAAGCTATTGAAAGACGTAATGATGATAAGATTGCTGACACTCTTGACAAAAGTAAGAGAATCAATGAGCATAAGCTTATTGACATAAAACTGAAGAACAACAGATTTCTGAGCAATTGTTATTGTTGTTGTTGTTATTGTTGTTGTCTGAAAGTTTCTTTACTGAAAGTAGCAATGAGTCTTGAAGAACTGTTATTGAAGAAGTACATGCAAGTGAAGAGCTTGAAGATTTGAAAACGTGTGATCATGATAAATTCAACTTTCATATCTATACAATCTGATCAAATTAAAGCTTCATCAAGCTTTTTGAAACAGTTAATTGTCATCATTAAAACTCTTTCTTCATGCAAAGTTACATCATTGATAGTGTTGAGAAGATTGAACAAGCTGATTTTCTTGTTTTTTCTATCTTTCTCATTGTTCTTCAAAGCGTTCTTAAGAGTCTTGCTAAGTTCAACATCAATTTTCGCAATCATGTCATCGACTGATTTGATAAATTTTTCGTCTTCTTCTTGATGTTTAATCAGATCGACGCTGTTGATATCTTCAAGTAGAACTACACAGCATCAAAGCAGTGAACTGAACATTATTTTCAAGTGTTTCTCTGTAAGAGTTTGATTCAAAAGCGAGATGCAGTAAATATCAAGATCGAAAACGTCAGTGATAACTCAGACAAAACTGAATTTGTCAGTTTCAGAAAGCTTTTGAAAACATCAGCAAGAGTAAAAGACATTTAGTGATCTTTGAAATAGAATTATACTTACTTCATGAAACAGATACTCACGACGATAAGAAATATCATGATTGACGTAGAGTGACTGAATGCAGATACTCGTTTATATTCTTCAGAACTCAAGTCTTCTCATCGTGATTCAAGACAATTGTGTGCATAAATTTAGAAGATCATTGCAACTTTTTGTCACATATTGTGTTCTTCTTTATTCTTTTTACTTATCGATCTGCGTAAAACAGTAAGAGCGATTTCGTTATTCAGATAGTGATTATAACAGTTCTTCATAAGATTTTTGATAGACTGAGACGAGCATTCAATACAGATAAGTTGAATGCTCTCTGCTTCATGAAAATCACTATCTTTCATAATCTGTTTAACAAAGCGACTGAACTCAAAATATTGATCTTGATGCAAGAAGAAATGATAACACTTTGAAATCTCAATTACTAAAGTTGATGAAAGTGTTTGAATTCAGTTCATTCGCTGTCGTGTTCAGATCATGAAAGTCTCAGACATGCTTCTGTTAAGTCTTGATCATCAAGCTACGTGAGTTAATGAATATTTTATGATCATCAAGTCACTTCATAATGTGATTATAGATGTTATCATCAGAATCGATGCTGATGAAGCATGTAAAGTATTTCTTAAAGACAGCATATGCATGTTGATCAAGAAATTTTAGAGAAGTGAAAAGCTCAAAGATCAGAAGATTGATGAACACAATGATAGTGATATTAAAGTTTAGCACATATCAACTTTCAGCGTTCAACATAGTGAAATTCATCAGCACATCATGTTCTCATTCATTACGCTCAGACATTTGTTGTCATGCACATGATATGCTTAAAGAGTTATTGCTTGCACAGAATAACAACACACAGTAGAGACGTCAATGTAGAAATTGAGAACGTTTGAAAGCATGCACATGTGAGCATTTACATCACATTGATAAATCAGACAACTGAACTCTAAAAACAAAGAAATCAGTAGAATAGACGTGATGTGTTCAAATAATCTTGTCAGACTGTAAATGATCAAGATATCAACAAAATGCATTAAACAAATCAACAGTTTCAACCTTCAACCTTGCAACAAAGTTTAAGTTCAGTGTTCAAGAAGATAGCATTCAAATTTCTAACTTTAGCTCATTTTGCTGCCTTCTCAATGATGATGAGACATAGTTGTGACTTTTCTCAGTTCTAAATGACTCAGCAATAAAGGGAAACTTCTGATGCATGCATTCATGATTGACGAACAAGACTCAGATAAGTAATCAAGAGCTTTGAATTGTTTCATCTCAGACGACTGATAGTCTTGTGAGCAAGCTGCAATCGAGTAAAAGCAATGACTCACAGATGTCTTGTTGTATAAAGCAAAATACTTGTTCAACTATGTCTTGAATTATTCTTCAAGTTAAATGAAGTGCTTTTGTTGCAGATTTCAATCAAACATTCAAGAGCACTTTCTTATTCTACTAAATTACACTCGATTACATCTTTTTCACATCATGATCACTTGTGTAACTCAATCTTTTACTGTCTCAGATCTCAATGAGACTCTTAATTTTATTGACTTGAAGAACAGTCATGCAGTATAAGTCATTCAATCTCTTTTATAGATGCTTCTGTGTAATAACAAGTTCATAGATACAATGAATTTCTTGATGACTTTCAACAGTCAGAAGTATCTGAGACACATATTCAGAGTCTTGTTGAGCTCTTCGTTCGTCATAATGCTCACATCAAGCTTGAGATTCATCTTATTCATGATCACTTCAAGACTTCTTTCAACACAGTCATGCTGAGAATCAGTATTGAAAATTCTTGCGATCGTTGAATCAAAGCTACGACAGTTGACGCTGTCGATCTCAGCAAAATTCATGAGCACATATTTGCTCTTCACTTTGCAGATGAGTTCATCGCATATGAGTATCAAGATGACTCAATGCTTGATCTCTTTGTCATCAAGAAAGTTTTCTTCATCGAATTTATCTTGTACTTGATCAGAAACAATTTGTCATCTTTTATTGAACTTCAAATTTATCTTGAGAACGTGTCTGAAAGCATGTTTGAACTCATTCTTGATCAAGAAACTATAATGCTGAATGAGACTGCTGTTCATGACTGCTTTGCTTCTTGACAAACTGAGTGAACATTTGAGCTCAAGAATGAGAAGTCGCGAGTACGTGCTGATAACGAAACGCACGCAAAGAAGACTTCTGAAAATCATTAAGTATTTAACGTCAACAAGACTCAGTCAAAGCTGATCAGTGTTGCTGATCTCAAGAAGACTCTTGTGACAGTCAAGATTATCTCTTGATGAGCTAGATTACTATGATTTTCAAGAGCAAGAAACATTGTGAACAATCACGCAGCAGTATTCAAAAGTCAGATGTTATTGCGATCATTCATTTAAATCTTTTGAGAACAAGTAAGTGATGACTTGAAGAACAGTGAAATCATCATCACTTTTAGATAGCTTAATTGTTCTGAGTGATTCATTTAGAACGCGACAATCATATGCACTTTAAAACATGATGTGATGAAAAGTATCATCACGTCGAGTTATTAGATATATATTCTCGAGCTTTGAGCTTTGAGCTTTGCTCAGAGAAATTTCGATACTGATCTTGTAGCAAGACTCATATTCTAAAAAGTTTTAAAGACTAATTTTACCTACGACAAGCGCATTTTCTCTTGTCTGCGTCAGCATTACAGTCTACACATTCACTCACTAGTAATGTCTGCTTATGTTCAGTACTTTCTTAACATTTTCATTGTTAAGTTCTTCACAAGAACGTTTGTCACACGTGAAGCTTGTGACAAGAAAGCTGCATTCTTGATTGAAGATAACATAATATCAGTTTCAATTCAAGAAAGTTGCAGCTACATTATTTATGATGATACTTGTTTTGAGTTCATCATTTAGTTTTGACTACAGTCACTATCATTGAGTCTTATGACTACGACTTTTGCAAGAAAGATTCATGACAATCTAGCTTCTATCATTGCATATCATGAACAGCTTGAAGATACAAGTCAAGAGACAGCATTAATGTATTTTCTATGCAGAATTTCAGACATCAGCTATCTTGAGTTTTGTCTTGCAAATAATCATGTCAAAAACTCTGAAGAAAACTTTGTCTTGCAAGCAGATCTCATGATGAATCTTGCATGATAAGTTGATCTTTCTACTTGACGCTCAAACATTACTGATAATGCTATGACAGTTTTTTTGTCATATCATGAAAGACATTACAAAGAATTGACACAAGTTTCATAGAGAAGCTATGTCAAAAGTACATCAAAGATCTTTAACTTCTGCTTTATCATCTTTCATCAAGATTTTATTCAATCATACAAAAATTTCTCGACTCAATATCATCGATTTTCTCTCGTCTTTCATTCATACTGTTACACATCAACTTTAACTTCTGTAATATAATGATTCAGCAAGTCTCTGATTGACTGATTGAAATTATCAACTGAGCTGAAGCAACAATCTGTTCATTTGAACAGAATCTATACATGCTGCAAGATTTTTTGAGTACATTGCATCAAAGTAATGATTGAAGACAATACAAAGATCATGAAACTCTACAGAAAATGTTCTGACAAATTTTTCAAAAAGAGATGAAAGATCTGTCAGTTAAAATGATGAAAGTCATTAGATCAGCAAGAATTCTGAATTGTCTACTAATTCATGAATTCATCAGAAGATTAATAAATGAGCAATTTGTTGTTTTCATTCAAGAAGATGATTAAATTGACAAATATAACATGCTTTTTTTGAATGTTTATCTTATGAATGTGAAAACGAGATTTGAAGATCTGAATTGAGATGAAAGCAAATGAATGAGTTAAGTAAACTGTTGACTGAGTACATGATCTACAGAGCAGAAAAAATCGCAGACTCTGAGTTGTATCTTGTTGATTAAAGATGATGAATCGTTTGCAAGAGACTCATTGTTCATGATGATCAAGAGAGTAAATCAAAGAAGATTGTAAACTTTCTTCATCTACGTAAGAAAGCATAATGAAAAGAAAGACAGCTGACTAGAATTTGCTGAACAGATGTATTTTTCTGTTAGATTTTTCTTTCTGAATGTCAATAATCATCACAAGTTATCTCATCAGCGAAACTCTTCTCTGTAGTCACGTCATGATTCAATCACGCTGTAACTGTTTTCAACTTTAATATATATCTGTTCAAATTTGCTCTCTGTCTGTTCAACATATAAAATCTTTTCTTGTAAATTGCTTTTATAGTATTGTGAGCATGATGTTTAAAAATGATGCTGTGAGATATGATTAACAAGATTGCATTGTAAATCTTCTAGCATGTCTTTGTCTCATCTTCAAACTTCGCTTTGAGAATAAAATATAACAGACGAAAGAAGTTATTTTGCGCTGTCATCTTGTTGACTTTCACATAGATGAACTTCTTGTAAATCAAACTCATACTGTTCTTTTTCAAATTTGAGATTCAGGCTAATTGCGTCAAGAAATCAATCTTCAAGAGTATTAATGCAAAGAAGATTTGTGTCTAGCTTTTAAAAACAATAGCGAAAGTCATTCTCAATGTCTTGATAGACTGAGATCATTGCAAAATAAGCTCTGATCACTAGTCTCATTTACATGACACGCATTCATTCTCTACTTTAAAAGCTCTTCATTTCTTAGTTCTCATTGAATCTTGTCAAATCTTCAAGAGCTTCGTCTTTCTTGTTCTATCTTACAATCAATCTTCTTACTTTCGTAACTGCATCATCGACTTTAACAGCATTGTTCACAATCTCAAGCATCACATCATCAACGTCAACATCTTGCAAAGTTGTAAACAGACTTTACATCATGATGAAGTGAAGTAGAGATTGCAGTCAGATGATGAACAATTCTATGAACTTGATCAGATTTAATGAAAAAGAAAGAAAAGAAGATTGAAGATGAAAGAAAAGAATAGTTGAGATTCTTGAAGTATGTAAAGAGAAAACATATCATCAATGACACTTCAAACTACTTTTCTGAATCTTTCGCGATTTTTCAGAAATGTGAAGAATGCAATAGTATCTGATTCTCTCAAAATAGCGTTTCATATCATGAATGTGCTTATGATACTCATTTTAAAACTTTATACGCTGCTCATTTTGAATTTGCTGAGATTTGAGATCAGATGAATGATTTCTTGCAACGCAGTGTAAGTGATTGCAGTTTTAATCTGATTGAAGATATTGTTGAAAATCTGCTCGACTTGCACAACAATGTTAATGATGACATTAAAGATGACTTACTTTCATTCACTCTTAATTTATTCATCATCTACTTTGAAGATATTGATCAGTGATGTAGTGAATAAATAATATTTATGAACTTGACAAGATTCAATTAGACAAAGATAGTTCTACTCAGAGATTATTGAGATGAAAAGATTAGTAAGCAAAAGAATATTTTGAATGAACTTTTAATGTACAAGATGAGTGACAAAAGTCTTCAACTTTCTTTGATAAGTGAACATCATAACTCTCAGAGTTGCTTTACAACACAATTTGTGACAATGCACAAGTCATAGTAATAAATTTGAAAAAATATCATAATTGTTAAACTGTAGTCTTCAACCTTCAGAGTGTATAAGCAAGTTGTCTCTGAGCGAGCTGTGTGCAGCTAGCTCTATTGAGATAAGTTTAGCTCAGAAGACTCTGCGCTTCTATATAGTCATGACATTCTAGTAAATAGAACAATACACTCTACATTATTCATCATCGCTGTCACTGCTGTCTGTCAAGACTCACTCTCTTCAACAGATTATGAGTTCAAGTTAGTATGAATGATGCACGTTTATCATTTCATTCGCGTATTCATGTAGTAAATGTTCATAGATTTAATTTTGTCTTTATTAATTTCTGATTGCAATCAGTGTGAGAAAGTCAAGAATTTCTGACGAAGATCAGGTTAAATATGTACTTACTGACACAGAGATCAGTATAATTCAGTCTTAAGTCACGCTGAAGAGATAGTCTGATGAGCTGCGTTTTCAGATCAGTATAAACAGATCTGAGATTAAGTTCTTATTGCAGCAAATCAAGAGCACGACAGCTGAGTTGTATGAAACTAGTATCATGATATTCTGCGCTGAGACAGAAAGACTGACGAAATGATCAGTATTCAACTTCATCATCTTATTAACAATCTCTCAGTTTTACATGATTGAACTTTCTATCACAGCAATCTGTAACGATTGTCTCTTTAACAACACAAGATATATACAAATATCAAACAGTAATTACTATTACTAGACTTGAGATCTGAAGATAGCTGAGACAATAATATGTATTGACTGCTTACATGAGTCAAGCATGAAGCTTCTATTTAAGAAAACAATCATTGTTATATAAACATAGAAGATTCATGCAATTGTCTGAGTGATTGAGTGATCTCGTTGACTCAGACTCTGAATCATGAGAGTCGCTTCATGATTTCAATGATTCTCATATAATGAATCATTAGCACGTGATCATGATCTTACTAGCTCAGAATTCATCATGCTGTGAACTACGTCTTATTCTGTCGTAGTTTTTATTTTAACTCAAATCATGTTCTAACACAATCATGCTATAACTCGACACTGTTCAAGCAATTCAACTGTCTCAAAATCTTTCTTCGACTATGCTATATCAGTTTAGCAGTCATGTCTTGTCATTACACAGTGATAATTTTACAAAGACTATCATATAGCATTAATAATATCATGTCAGCTTTGCAAGTTTACTGCAGTCAACTTTGTTATAACACGTTCAGCAAACATGCATTCAACATTTGCAAAAAGCTATCACTTGATTTTGATAATTGTCATACAAGCATGTTTGATTGAAATCATAACTTTCATACAGCAGCAATTTAAATTCACTGTATCAACAATCAACAATCATCAATTCAACTTTCATTTAATTCATCAATATTAATTTAGTCATACATCTTCTTTTGACTATTGAATCGATTTTTTCTTTCTATTTTAACGTTTTTGATCAATCTTATTTGAGATCTTATCATATACTTGAAAGAGTCTTTCAGTTTTTCAACTACTTACTAAAAAAAGCTGAAAGACTCTTGAAAACATGATTAAAAGATGTATTATTTAAGAATGTTTTTGATTCTCTTGTTAAATTACAAACAACATTGTTTATTTAAATGCAATGCTTTAAATCACTCACTCATTCTATGATCTGATTTTGATTGTTTTGATCATCATTTCATGTCTATGTTTTATCTTCATCAACTAGTTGCAATCTTGTTTTTTGTTTATATGAAGACTTGCAATTGCATCATCTCATTTGCAACTAGCGTCTATGATATCATCTTTGCTTACTTCATGATGATTGTAAAAAAGAAAGAAAGAAAGAAAGTCTAGAATGATCTGAGTGAGTTTAAAGCTGAATTCAATAAAGTAGAGATAAAAGAAGAAGTTTAAGTCTGTTTCTGATGAACAGTAAAGATAACAGCAAAGATATTAAAGATCATTTATCTCAAATGAGTAATGATACTCAGAGCTGAGTATTATTGTTTTTGAAGAGAAAATTAAGCGAGAACTTGAAAACAGAGAACTTGATATCATTGTTTTCAAAGACTGAGTATCATTTAACTTTCTTGATTGATTTTCTTCAAACTTTCAGATCTTATTTCTTTCAGTCAGCTGTATTCATGAACATAATATTGAACTTAAAGACATTAAACTGCATTTTTAGAAAAATGTTGAACATTGAGATTTTAAAGAGTTTTGCTAGCGCGAATCAGTTTGAACATCAAAATCATCAATTTTCCTCGCTTGAATTGATTTATGCGCGCTGACTATCTCACATACTTTGAAAGACATAATTGTAGCTCTGAATTA
>JAABUK010002534.1_pt1 | contig 32616 bp, 48 predicted proteins | sample 5559141 | NCBI WGS metagenome assembly JAABUK01 (sample SAMN10711869, study PRJNA513367) | rock metagenome | isolation source: Antarctica rocks | place: Antarctica: Victoria Land, Pudding Butte nord | collected 2016-01-03 | reverse complement strand
TTCATCAAACCATTGACAGCATGCTGCAGCGCGGCGAGAAGCTTGACTCACTGGTTGACAAAAGCTCAGACCTGAGCATGGCAAGTCAAATATTTTACAAACAGGCTCGCAAGACCAACTCATGCTGCAGAATGATGTGAGTGGCACATGTTGCAAATGTGTTTGCATGCATAGCTGGCAGCTGCATGACAGATTGCAAGCAGAACATAGTATGAGGGGCTCATTGCGACATGCCCTGAGATACTTTGCATCTGCACACTTGAACAAATCAATCAATTTGAATGTAGCATTTGCTTTTAGTACTACGAGTCAACTTCAGGTTGATATACACCATTAACTTCAGCATGACACCTGTGTACATTAGCTATTTATGACGTATTGCAAATGTGCAGCTGTTGTTTTGTTTGGTTGAGCACTAGCCCTGATGTCTAGCCATTTCAAGTCTGAGTGGGCAAGGTAGTTGAATGATGTTTAGCAGTTTTGCTGTAGCAGAGCAGTGTAGAGCTAGACACATGATTGAAAGGAACCAGGTGTTCTGCTGGAGAACTGATTGCACACGTTTGTATACAGTATAACATGAGAAACTTGCTGCAAATGGTGTCAGTGTGCATTGTTGCATCTCTCGAGCTCGCAGGATAGCAAGCGCTGCTTGTGCCGCCAGATGCCAAGTTTTATCTTCAATGAACAGGTATTTCTGTCACTCCGTTCCGAAATGCTGAATTAAATGGCAATTTTGCTCAGAGCACATGAGCTTGGTTTGACGCTAGAAGTCTAAAAGTTTGTTGCCTTGAGAACTGCAAATCAGCCTGTGTGCACACACGCTGGTAATGATCCAAGCATCAGAAATGCTCTGAAGAAAATGTTGAGGTATGCTGCCACTCCTAGGAGGCCTGCTTCAACAAGCAGGGTGACATCTGCGTCTGCAATGTCAGGCCAGTTGGAAAGCTAGAGAAGTGAGAGATGTCAAGCATGTCTGGCTGATCTGCGTACAGGCACCACATATCCCAATATTCCTGAGGCCCTAGCACCTGCTGCATTGCGCTTGTGCAGCTTGTGCTGGCAGGAGCTTCCTGCATCAGCAGAGATTGTTGTGGCTGCTGCAAAGCACATCAATGCTTGCATCAAGCAGATGAGCTGAAGATACTTGCACAATGAAGTGAAGTGACAAGGTTGCTCTGCTGGACAAACAATGCAGTGGTGCGATACACAATGAAGTCTGCATTGCTTGGCTTGAAGACAATACAGCTTTTGCACAAAAAGCACGGTCTCAAGTCTAAATACATGAGAGACCAAGTTCACAAAGTCAACAGGAGCAGCAAACACTCACCCTCTGGCACAGCGCCAGACTTTGCTGGTGGCATGGCCCCGGCCTCCAAACCATGATCACAGATGTCCACCTGAGCATTCTTCTTACCCTCAGGCTGGACTGGAGCCTTGCTGCCGCCATCTGAACCTTCTTGCTCACCTGCCTGCCCTCTGACTTGGTTGCAGGCCCTGTCTGCTGCATGTCTTCTCTCCACAGCATTGCCTGCTTTGTGTGCATATACAGGGTCAGGTTGCCCATCTTTGCCAACAGCCGCTGAGTCTGGGGTCAATGCCAAGCCTGCAGTCTGCGACTCCCTGCTGGATTCAGGTTCACAGCTACAGCTGATGACTGCAGCTGCGTCTGCGCATGCTCTACTGATGGGCTTGGCTGCAGAGGTTGACTGGTGCCCACTACCACCACTGACAGCTGATGACAGCAGCTGTTCTCCCTCCACTGATGAGGTGTCAAAGACAGGCACCCCTGAGACAGCCTTCAAGTCAATGGTGTCTGCCTCAGGCACATCAGATTCTGTTGTTGACCCACTGTGGGTGCGCTCTAGCACCACAGGGGTTTCTGCCGCAGCTGCTGCGGTTGTCTCTGAAGCTGCAGTGCTCTTGGCAGCTTGCCGGCCTTTGCGGCTAGCCAGCTGTGCCTGCACAATTAGCAGCAGGCTGAGATATTGTCACAGAGCTGTGTAGTCCTTGTATGCATGAACTGGGCCAGCCCTATGCGAAATCATAAGATCAGGTGTTGATGTGTACACAAAACAGCATGAAGTGGCAGCCGCATGCGATGATGGCATCATGAAGGGTGACAAGGTATATAGCCTGCTCCACCTGGCGTTGTCTACCATGCACCCAATTCAATGATAAGCATCACCAGCTCATGCAGGCAGCTTGACTGTTGAATGTATAAATCTGTTGTTGAGATGCAATGGACAGCAGTGCATGCAAGCCAAGTGACACAGGTGGCTGCAGAAAATATCTACCTGGACGTAGTGCGCCACAGAGGCAAAGCCTTGCTGCTGGGCTTCAAAGATGGCAATGCCTGTGGGCTTCAAGCCTCGCTTGGTCATGCAGATGCTGCTGTTGCAAATCCAATCCTGCACCAGCAAAGAATTGTCAGATGCATTCTACGCATGTTGGTGCAAATGCAGCTTTCAGTCTGATTTGTCGTGTGTTCCAACCATTGCCGATGTTGATTGTGATCCTTCAGGCACCACTTCTGAATGTTTGGTGAGCTGCAATCACCATTTTGCAACCAGGGTTTACCAGGGAAGATGCGCAAATGATACAGCCGCCATTTCTTGCACTACCAGCATGTCAGAATAGCTGACATATGGCATATATACTTAAGTCAATATGTTTACCTTCTCAAAATGAGAATGATGCAATTACAGGGATACGAAATCTGCACACTAGCAAACGCCAAATTGAGAACTTGAAGACTTGTACGGCTTCTCAATTTAGTCCTCAACACAGCAGCAAGAGGCAATGACAATCATCGAATCCCAGTGACATGCGGGAGATGCTGGATGTTTGTATACCTCCTCAGGGTGGTCTGCTTCATAGCAATGGGGACAGAGCCAGGTAGCAGCTGCCATCTGCTCCCTTACTGCCTCCAGCTGCAGCCCATACCGCACCAGCAGACATGCTCTGCAAAATCTTCCACATGCTGACTCACACCTGCTGCACTCTGACTTGCCTGTTGCAGACATTGGACCAAAATTTTCTAGACACTGATCTCACTTGTGCTGCAGTAGCAAGAGCAGCTTCACTTTCGCTTGTATCTGTCAGTGCTTGACACATACAAGTGCACATGCATAGGCAGACATGCAGCTCTAGCAGAATGTGCTTCATGATCATGCTGTGAGAACAGGACAGTCCTTGCTAGGAGTTGGTTGTTTTTTAGCTGGAACATCTTTGTTGCATTTGAGTGACCGTCAGCATGCTGGTCTCACTTTTGAGTGGATGTTTTGACCCGCCATCATGTCTGAAATGAGGTATCAAACACTGAGCTGTCTATGACAGGCAGGACAGATCATTGATGATAGGCTACCTCACAAGCTTCTGTTCTGTCAAGTTGAGGGCAATATATTAGGCCCTGGTCATAAATGCACGGATTGCCAAAGACTTGTCCAGTCTAATTCCGATCACATCAATGTACATGATCTGCTGATATACTGTCTGCCAAGATAGGGCCACCCACAAAACAGTAGTCAGGATTGACATTCTGACCCAGGGATTAATGAATGAACAAGTCAATCAATGAGGTATGCTGACATGCAGTGTCAGTTTTGAGTATGCATGTTTTCTAGCAATGCTCAGGCCTGCACATGCTATTCTATTGCTGCAGCCATTCTATGCTGTACCTATGCAAACTTGATCCACATCACGCTCACTGCAGCGGCCACAGTCCTCTTCTCCACACAGCTTCTTCTGTCTGCAGAAGTGACACGTGATGCCTGCAAGGCAGCAGCAGGACAGAGCTGAGACACAGATGCCGCAGGTGCTGATGTTGCGACTGCAGGGACTGTGAAGCAGCACACAGCTTCTTGATCAATCAAGACTGATTGTATGCAACCCTTCTGCCAAATTGCCTCAAAATGATCTCAGCATTGTGTTTAGACATGCAGAATGCATAGTGCTCTGCATGATCTCACAAACCAGATGGGGCTGTTCCATCGATGCGCCTCATGCTCCCATGTATTCATCACTTGTGGCATACCTGCAACATTATCATATATGCTGCCTCGTCCCTTCTGCCCACACCTCCTCTCCTTGCTATGTAGCCAAGCAGCAGCCTCGCCTCTTTTGCCACATCCAGACAGCGTGGCCTTGCCTGCACAAACAACAACAGTGTCTGTATGGGCATCACAAACCAAGCCTAAGCAAACAACATCAGACCAAGGGCGCTGCACACATTGCCATCACACAGGATGAATGCTAAGGGCAGCCACAATGGTTTTGAAGTGTCGGCACACAGTATGTGTTATGAATGACGAAAACATGTACTACTTGGCCACACAAGATCAAATGCAACTGTTTGTCATGAACCGTTGGTCATGGAAGTTTTGCAGCACTTGATCGTCGGGGCATTTCAGATGTGTCGATATGTATATTTTGAGACCTGGAATCTGACGGCTCTTGATAATTTGACTTCTGCCTGACTTTTTGACGTCTCACCTTGACAAAGGTCACTATCATCAGAGAAGTTCACCAGACCTACATTCTCGGCATCAACTTGTTGCAAACGCTGAGATTGTCTTGTCGCAGGTGTCAAGCCTTTTACCTGTGACAATGCCCTCAATGAAGTCAGCCAGTTGCACTGCACATGACAGCTGCAGTTGTGCTTACGTGACATACTGATTTGCTGCAATACCTTTGGGGGCTTGCTGGCAGTTGCTGACTGCCTGACAGCACGAAAGGAATTCTCCAACAAAGTCTTCTGCTGCAATACTCCAATGGAGTCTGCATAAGCAGACGCTCCATAAGCCTCTTTTATAGACACGGTGACCCAACCCAATTAGCTTGTGGCTTACAACTGCAGCGCTTGGCTGCTTATAACCGATCAGTTATATACAAGTGATCCTAACAGGCAAAGGCTTTGGCATGTGATTCACCTAATTTTGCTTGATTTGCTGCTATGCGGTCCAGTCTCTGTTGCTCATATTCGTTCACGGCCTTAAAATTGCCAGGCCTTGCTGCCATGATCCAGTGTGCAGTGTCAGTGCGCACAGGCTTGTTCAGCAGCACTGATCTCGAAGAGGGCACACCATTTGTGCTCTGGTGTGATGCAATATCACCACCAGTGTCGCACGATCGTTGCACTCCAACACGCCTGTTGAATCGCACTGTCAGCAAATTTCGCTGAGGATCGATTTTGAAGCTTTGCAAGCGATTCAGCTCTTTGGGCTCAGCTCAGAGTCAGCTTATTGTCGGGACACAGTCATCCCCAACTGAGGTCAACGCAGCTACTATTCAGATGCTTTAAATTGGCGCACTCCTTCTCGCAAATCCTCCATCGCTTCGCTTGCCCGCGACTGACTGCTTGTACTGTACACACTAGCGTTCGTTGAAAGTGCGGCTGTTACTTTCGAGAGCACATTTACCGCTGCAACTATGGCTCAGGTACACTTATTAATGTCTCGACGTTCCGATTCTTTGCCGCCCTGCAAAGCAGGACCACTTCCTTTGACTCGCCGACCTTGGTCGCCAAGAGCTCGTCTGCATATCAGCATTGAAGTAAGCCAAGGGTTTTTGAGAGTGAGGGCGCTACCACTGACAGAAGTTCCTTTTGCAGGGAGGCGATCTCAAGAGTCTGTTCCTCAGTTTCGCTGGCTACGGAACCCGCTCGGTGTGCTTTGCAGCCTTCTTGTGGAGGAATTGCAAATCCAGGCCCGATTCACAGGAACTGACGTGGCTGAGCTCTTTGCTTTGTTGTTTAGGACCAACAGGAGTTGGAGGGCTCCAAGTTCAAGAAACTCTGCACTGACTGTGGACTTCTAGACAAGAAGTTCACTGTAACCGATGTGGATCTGATCTTTGTCAAGGTTCATGACATTGCACACAGCTTCACAAAAAATGTCAGTGCCAAGCATAACATTTACTTTTGTTGCAGTCAAAGACCAAAGGCTCCCAAAAGCTGACCTTCCCAGAGTTTGAGAAGGCACTGGAGCTCATTGCAGAGAAGAAGGTGATGCCAGTTTTGTATCTTATGATAAACATGGATTGATCAAGGCAGCTTCTCTTTCATGGCAGATTTCATGGCAGTGTTTGCTCAGTACATTCTCTGCTGTTCAGGGCGTCAGCCTTGATGACCTCAAGTCCAAGCTGAACTCTGCATCTGGACCCAAGACACAGGCAACCACCCCAGACTATGTCAAATTCCATGATGACAAGGTAGAACTTGTTTGTCCAATCGCTCACCAGCAGCAAATCCCTATGTACATTCCTTTAGCTGTGCTTTAAATGGCACCGAACTTGGGTTTAGATGTTTGTGCTGATGATATGCTGTATTGCAGAGCACTTACACGGGAGTATACGCAAATGGGGGCCCCACAAACGTGGATGGGAAGGGCGACCTGAGTGAATTGTGTGACCGAAGTGATGCCAATGTTCGGGGAGTGACTCAGAAGTTTGCCAACAGTCACTAGATAGTTTTGCTTGCTTCCCATAATCTTGCTGAGTGATAGCTTGTTGCCTTGTTGACCTCCTCAGCTTCGCCTGTCATGCTTGCCTCAAGAAAACCATGCCCCCCTTCCCTGCGCCCGAGAGACAAAAGTACAAAGCATCAAAGTAAAGGGAAGCTGCAAGAATGCTGGCCACAATCTGCACCACACGCTGTAACGAGCGACTTCCATGCTTTAGTAATGCTTGGATCGTATGTAAATGTGTTCTCCTTGATCGCCGTGATCGTGAGCACTGGATCACAACGCCTGAACTAACTATCCGTCATGTCCGTCACTCTTCCCAAGCCCATCAGGGTGTTTGTAACAGGAGCTGGAGGTCGTACAGGTCAGTCGAACAGATCGACATGTACGACTCACAATAGACACCGAGTCGCCCGTATGCTGGCATGCCCGCCAGACAATACGAGACGACGAGCAACGGCGTCTGGCGTGTGCAGGAAAGTTAGTGTTCAACAAGCTCAAGTCGAGATCTGAGCAATTTTCTGTCAAGGGCTTGGTCAGGTCAGACACTGCCCTTGTAGCAGAACTGACAACGCACAATAAGGAATGTGTTTATGTACGCTTTGATAAAATGGCCTTGATACTGTGCTGGATGAGGCACCTGTTGGCAGTTGGCATAGTATGACACAGGCGGCAGGAGCAGAAGCAAGAGCTTGGCGATAAGGATGTTTATGTGGGTGACATCTCTCAACCCAACACTCTTCAGGAGGCAATGCAGGAATCAGACAAACTCGTCATGTAAGCATCAGTGCTGCGCACACAAGTCTGCAGGAGACCAGATGCAGTTGCTTTGCTCTGGGCTGTGCAGACTAAGACTAGTTTCTGCGCAAGTGGCTGCCATCCGTGAAAGACACTAAATTGACGAGTGTATTTGGACATGGCTTTGTTCTCATATGCAGTGTGACCAGCGCTGTCCCAAAGATGAAGCAAACGCCAGCAGAGGGACAAAGGCCTGAGATGTACTTTGAAGAGGGTGGCATGCCTGAAACTGTGAGTCATGAGTTCTGCCATTCTTGGGCAGCCAAGCATGAGCAATGCCAATACTTGCAGTGTTGTATCACACCCTTTACTCACAATGCTCAATTTGCGCCATACACGCCAGGGCATGGGTCATGCCATCTGCTGTTGCAAGGTTGTCAGCACTGTATCTATGGCCGCTTCTTAGCCATCAAATTTCTGGCAAATGAGCCATGTGCTGAAATGCGTTTTGATACAGGTCGATTGGCTTGGTCAGAAGACACAAATAGATCTAGCTAAGGAGGCTGGAGTGAAGCAGATTGTCATTGTAGGTTCCATGGGAGGCACAGATGAGAACCACATGCTGAACAGTATTGGGAATGGCAAGATCTTGATATGGAAGAGGAAAGCAGAACAGTACCTCATTGACTCAGGTCTGCAACGCAGCCCAATCAATCATGCATATATATAAGATTCCCTCACTGTGTCATGGACTAGTCGCAGTGTGCTGTTGCGGTGTGCTGTTGCATTGTATGTGGTCTTTGCAGTTCACCCATACATCACACCCATACATCACACCCAAACATGCCGATTGACACAATCCACACATGGGTTTGCTTCTTTCAAAGTTGCTTGACATCTTGTGTTGTGGCCCACCAGGAGTCCCCTACACCATAATACATGCTGGTGGCTTGCTGGACAAGACTGGTGGTCAGCGAGAGCTGACAGTGGGTAAGAATGATGAGTTTCTGAAGCTCAAAGTGCGAAGCATTCCACGTGACGATGTTGCCGAGGTAAGGCTTTGACATTGACAACAGAAAGCATACTGTTGTTTGCCTGTTGTAAGTGGCGACTTTGCGTGTGGTAAGGCATCAGCATTTGTGCACAGACACTTCATGGCTGTTATCCGTTTTCAGACCCACTGTCTTTTACATCATTGTACAATACTTTATGTGTTTACAGGCATGTCACTGACTTTCTGTCCTCACACCAGCAAGCTTGAAGTTCGTGCTTATGTTGTGTGAGCATGCCACCTGGTGCTGCTGCAGGTGGTTGTACAGTCTCTTCTGCTGGAAGATGCAGTCAACAAGGGATTTGATCTAGCATCTAAGGAAGAAGGGCAGGGATCAGTCACCAAAGACTTCAACGCCTTATTTCAGCAAATGCGCTCAGGACTGTGACTTCAACTCTCAGTGAGGCAAACTATTCTACACCATTATGCACGTTAAATTTTTGTCTATTGTTGATGTCACATTTTTCTCACAATGTTGCAGCTCTACCAAACACCTGGTTGAGGAGTATTGCTTTGTTTTGAGCAGTAGCAAGCTCACCAAATTTTGTGCCTGCTGTTTCAGAATTGCCAATTTTGCTTGTTGATGTGTAGAGTGCAACTGTGTCTGCAAATGCGCTGATTTAAAGCAATCATATTCGATTGCAAATATTCAAAAAACGCTGGCGTTGGCTTCACATTAAGTCTGCCAGCAGTTAATTTGGAATGCGCTGGTCCCGCAAGCTGCAATATGTTCGACATTGCATAACATGATGAATGTCATGCACCTGTACACGTTGGTTAGCTCTCGGCCTGTAACACGTTGCGCATGCTGACTTGCTATGCAGAATGGCGCACAATCAGTTGTGTGCAGCATGACATTAGCCCCTGGCAACTACAGATTGTCCAAGCAACTGCATGTGCCCTTAGCAAAGTGTGTCACCGGCTATCAGTCCTGGTGTACCTAAGTATTGTGTCAGATTTTGCCTGTGGTTGATATGATATGATCAGTATAGCGAAAAATGCTGCTGAGACGTTGTTGCGCCCCATTATGCTCATGAGACTGTTCAGAAGCTCCCTGAGCACATGTCTTCTGGTCATGCCAAGGAGATGCTTGAATGTGACATGGAGCATTGTCCAACAACCCTTGCCTGAGCTATGCAGTGCAAGCCCAGTCAATTTCCTGCATGCACATTTGCACGAGCTGTGTGTCCTGCAGATACAAAAGCTGCCACATCCAGTTTCAGCCATGCTTGATGAACTTGAACACGATGAGCTTACACAGCAACAATGGACAAAGCCCTGTGCAAGGTGATTGGTTGCACATAGCCCAAACGCACCTGGGTCAGGCCTTTGCAACCTTGCGCTTCTCTATGGATTTTGTCTGAGGACACTGCATCTCTTGCCAGCTTACAGGGACCATGGGGACTCCTGCAGTTTGAAGCCACAAGCTGAACATATGCTTGCACGGCAACACCAGATCCAGGAGGACATTGCTGCTCACAATATCAGTCTAGGCAAAGTCCAAGAAATGCAAAAGTTCTGTTGACCCAGCAACTTACTGCTCACTTAATGCACAATGCTAGTAAAACTTGAGTCAACAACTGCTGCTATCACCATGACATGCAATGTTCCAAAGGTTGTACATATTTTTGCAGCACGCTTATGGATATTGGTAGGAACAGGCACAATTGTACCCTTGATACCAGATTGAGCTGCACAGACCACCGACTGACTGCTTCAGCAGAATCTTTGTGAAGCAGCACAGATGGGTTGCACAGCATTGGGTTGACACGCACTACCTGCTAGGCTCTTTGCATAGACCACACCCAGGTGGTTCTGTGCTGTGGAGAGGTAATAGTCCCTTGATGTGCCTAAGGACACCACCTCTGCTTTGACTATATCTCCTGGCCTGAAGCACGAGGCAATCTGGACCTTGTCAATCTCTGCTGCTCGTACATCTTCTAGCCTGCAGTCAATGCACTTGATTGTGGTCAAAGACTTTGAGCTGGACCTGCTGAAATTACATGCAGTCCAAGAGTCTATACAAGACGCGCATGCAAATACCTAATGACGCCTTGAAACCTCTCATCAGGTAATGGTCGGTTGCCAACGCATAGAATATCAGTGGCCACAAGGCGAGCAGTGATCTTTGTGACCTGCATAGACAGATGTAATGCAGCTGTGAGCAATAAACATTACCAGCAAGTGCAACTGCCAAGAGTTGCAAATGCTGGCCAATAACCATACTGACTCTGAGGACGCTGGCTGCCTCTTTCCACACAGCATGATAACACAGTATGTGGAGTGAAAAACGTGGTCAGCGCCCCCGGAATCAATGGTTGGTGGCCCAAATGTTCAGAGTGGGGCTGAGTCAAGAAAGCAAGACCAGTCCAGACCTTTGCAGTAACGATGTCCTGCTTCTTAGGTACCAAGGGGACAGCTCCACGCTTCAGGACCGAGATGACAGGCTTCTGCACAAGCAAAGGCAAATGCAAGTCTGTTGACTGTGACTTGGCCCAAGACAAGCTAATACACATTGTCAAACAAGCTTACGCTTTCAGAGCCCTCTGTCTTGGAAAAGACGCTCGTCCGTACACCAGTCAAGGCGGCAAAAACAAAGCGATCTTTGGTGTATGTGCCGTCACCTCCAGCAAACTCGCTCTGCATGCAACACATGCATGCTCGTGGGCTGACAAGGGGTAGCGCAAGGTGCTGGATGCCAGGGACGTACCGTAGCTGCAAGGCGATCTCCAGGACAAACGATGGTCTCAGTCATGACATGACAGGCGTTGCGCCCAAGCAGATGCAGCATATCATGCAGCGCAGTCAAAGCTTTGTTGACCAATTCAGAGTCCAACATTGTTAGCAGACTGAGCTCAGGCTGTTGCTTCTCGAGACAAAAGAGACCAAGCAGAAGTGCACTGACGTCTGCGCAAGTGCCTGAGCGATGGCTGAAACAGTGGAGGAGTTTCAAGACTTCACTGTCGCAACGCACTGGGAAAGGTCAGTTTACTGCTCGTGCAACCCTGTACCTGGTTGCATGCAAGGCACACAGGGCTTGAACGCCTGCATTTTGCAGGTTTGTGGCATCGCTAGAACAGATCTTCCGACTTTGGGCCTCAACAGGTGAGAGATTACCTGCTTTTGAACTTGCCTAAGCAAGGCCTGTTCCTTACCACCTATACCTACACACCCCATCTGCAGGGAGGAAAGAGCACCAGAGCAGCCAACATGACAGTTCAGACGGCCCTTCTCAAACCAGAGTGGTCAGTCACCAGCTGCCATTCCGGTCAGAGCCATACACACTGTCATACTTTACTGACAACCATCAGACATCCACTAACCAGCAGCAGGCAAATCTGCAAGCACCAGACAGACCCCAGCATGACCCTGCAGGTGCTGTCATGATGCGCTCACAGACACGCTCATTTACACTGCATGTGCCACATACAGATTGGTTTGTAATAGGAGTTCTACAGCGGCAAAACCCTCTCAACAGCTTTCACATCTGCTCATGACACTCTGCTGATCAGCACTTTAAATGCTGCATATTCTACACTGCAATGCAGGGAGCAGCCTGGCTCGCCATTACTCTGAGGACCGCAAGCTGCAGCAATGGTTCAATACTGCCACCTATGTCACTCTGGAGCCAAATAGTTATTCCAGACGGATTCTGAATGATCAGGTGCAATTGCATGGCATTATGTGCTGCTGCAACATCCTAGAAGTATGAGTCCGTACGCTCTGCTTGCCTTGATTTTGAATACTCATGTCATGTATGTGTTGCAAATTGCATGTCCCAGATAACACCTTCATCCTGGTATATGACATGCAGCAGTGCCAACTGTCTGTCCCTATGTCCATATGCAAATCTGTGACAAATTATAGCAGCATTGCTTGTCATAAAACAGGACTTAAAGTCCCAGCTGTCAAACCAACATCTATGCCTTTTCAGCTGATCATACTGGTAGTCTCTGCAAGCAGAGGCACAACAGGTGCTTCAAGACAGGCTATGCACTACAGGAAGCCAGCACTCTGCTGAGTGCCTTGGCAGCTGCGCTGAGCAACTGCCGCCTGGCTTGGCCTGCATTTCTGCCTGTGCATGACCCCCTGAGGGATGCCCACTGGGGTATTGGGGCTGCTGGGCTGGCCACTGTACACTATGACTCAGACAGCATCCACCTCAGCAAGAATCCCATGCGTCTGCAGCAGGTGAACCCTTTCTGTGCATTGCACAGGACATGAGTGTGTGCATGTTCAGATATCAAGCACAGTTCAGGAGACCAGCAGCAGCAGCAGCAGCAGCAGCCAACACTACCAGGAACAGTAGCTTGTGCTGCACAAACAGATGGTCTGTGCTAGCAACTGCACTATGAAATTAGGACTGTCAGGGTTTCAAGTTTTGGGAGGCGCATCATTGGTAGCAGAGGATTGCAACACTTTAGCAGAAGCTTGTCAAATTGCAGCAGTGCCCCTTGGCACCTTCTATCAGCGAAAGGACTACACTTACTGTTGGCTTCTGAGCAAACAGGAAATGTGGCATTGCATGCCAACGGCATGCGCTGCAGCAGAAGCTGCAGAGCATGTTGCATTTGCGCATCTTCTGATAAGCACATCAGCAGCATCACATGACTCCTCTTGCTTGCGATCAAGCCGCCCTGCTGCACTGTATCTGCCTGAAAGCAACAGCTGGCGCTACAAGTCAAAGCCTTAGGACAGCTAGGCAAAGCATTGGAGCTTGTAAACAGACTGCCTGTGTTTGCACACTTCCTCAATATCAGTCAGTGATCTGATCTATCTGACTCTAAACCCCTGCAGGTGGAAGGCCAGCTGCAATTCTTCTCTCAGCAGCTGATGCCACACAGCTTGGCTGCCAGTCAAGCCTGTCTAGCTGCTGCCTCAGCACCGCACACCTCTTCATCAGCACATGGCAGTGCTGATGAGGCTTGCCGTGTCACAGTGTCCATGCTACGCTCCTACGAACTTCCCAGGATTGTTACAGGTGTGCAGTGCTCTTTCCGCTCTCCTTACTATGCACTAATGAGCTGCTATTGGGTGCCTGCACCATCAAGTATCCTTTGGCTGTAATCAAATCAGATTGGAAATTCTTATATGCTGTGAAGCAGCTGTTTTAATTTGCAGGGCAGGCACGCTCATCCAAGCAACAGACATAACGGTGTAAACCAGCTTGCAAGGAACTGCATGCAGTACAGAATGCAGACTGCCATCACATGGACACTTCACGTACTGCCTGCTTGAGGTGCCTGAGTCATCATGAAGCAAGAGTGTCATGCTCCCCTGATACACATCTGCAAACAAGGCCGTATCTTGCAGTTGCCATCATTGTGAGAATGACTACCTTGCGCCCATGTTGTACAGAGCAGGATGAAGAGGATGAGATGCTGAGGAATGATGACCCTCTGACATTGTGGCCTGAGGACTGGGCAGATAATGCCCCCTGGCGCTCTTTTGCCCGCCATGACGACCCTGTTGGTCAGTTTGCTGCTGTGCCATATTGCCTCATTTTGAGCCCCCCTTGTCTGAATGTCTGTGTCGTTATGACGTCAAACAGAACGCATGCAGATGACCACTGTCTGCTTGATGAACTGTAAAAGCAGGACTGTGGGCCTGCGTGCTTCTTGAGGATCAACCCCGCATGTCATGTGTGCATTTCCTCGTGAACTGAACAACAAAACAGCCATGGATCAACGTTTCTTGGGCAGCTACCACAGCAGAACTTGTTGTTGATGCCATTATCCAGGGTCATTCCACGGTCATGCACACTGTCTGTCAAATGCCTGGCAAAATTACAAGTCTTTTTATCCCCAGGCTCTCTGGAGCTGGACATGCTGTGGTCAGACATACCAGCTGAGCAAGCCATGCAGGATGAGGGCTTTCCCTTGTCAACAGCCTGCAGCTGGCGGCTGCATGCCCTAGCTCCTGCCTCCAGAGCCCCCTCACACACCTTCTACGCTTCCAAGGTACGCATCTGTTGTGCTCCACCTGCTGACGACACTGGCTGAGTCCCACTCCACATATGCCTGGGGTTCCATATATTAAAGTTTTGATGCAGCATATCAGGCTCCACCATGCTGTACACTGAATCACCTTGGCCTGATGAGCATGTACCTAGATCATCATTAGCTGGAAAGCATTTACTTCCTCTTGTGATAGTTGTTTATATTGTTATATTGTTAGTATGATGAGCCAGGCTGGATAAGCTGTGCCGGCCTACAGCATTTGTAATCTACACCATACAGGATCAAAATCCTGGCGGGTATTTTACCATTTCTGCTGCTGACTTCAGGCCAAGGTGAAGAGGGATCATCTCAAGATCTTTGCTTCACCCAGCCTGGTCCTGTCACAGAACTCAGCCCAGTTGCAGCATAGCTTGGAAAACAGTGGTGGCGAGCCTGATACCTTCACTAGCATGCTCACCAACCTGGTGCATTCACGCCGCACGGCAAGCACTGCAAGGGCTGTAGGTGCAGCTTTCAGACAGCTTGCCTTTGTTGTAGCACGGCCAGCAATTGTTCTTAGTGCTGTTGTGCATGTTGCGTCCAACATACCTGCCTTCCTTGGTAATTGGTCTGATGCACCTGGCGTCCTGCACTGTGCAACTTGCACCAGAGGCTCCAGCAGTGTGATGGCCATGACAGGGCTGCAGGCCTGGCACCTGGCAGTCCCTCAAGCCTTTTGCCTGCGTGTGACTGGTCTCAAGTCTTGTCTCTGAGGCATGACATCACGACCGGCGTGGAGGCACTCTGTGAACTTACAGCCACATACCTCCTCGGAAAGAGGACTGTCTGCAGGCCTGTGGGTTCTTCTCTGATGATGTGGGGTGACAATCAGCTGTGCAAGGATTTGACATGCCCTGTGGTTGCTAGACTACCTGCAAGTATGTCACCTCCCAGGGGCTCAACCCCAGGGGGAATATTCGGCGCCTGTATCAGACACTCTGCTTGTTCATCATGCCTGAAAGGGAGTTTTGCTCATATGCAGGTGATCTGGCAGGTAAAGACTGGTGGGAGCGCCAGAACTTGACCCCTCCTGTGGCCTCACCCCCTGACAACCTGCAGATGGTCCTGGCTGATGTGTTCCAGGAAGACCCTCCAAGGGAAGAGGAGGTCAAGACGGCTGGAAGCGGGGTCTGGAGCCAGAAGGCTCCCCAGGATCTGCCTCACCTGCACTTTCCCAAGACGGCGCCTGCAGATTCGTTGCTAGTCAGGCAAGCCGGCCTGCTGACCAACTCCCATGCAGCAATCACGCAACCAGTGTGTGCAGACTATGGCTGCCTGCTTTAGTGCTTCGCTTGCATGCAGCAGTCTAGGTGGCATATAGGTGGTTGCGCTACGGATGATGCTGTTAGACTGCACCCTTACCTTGCGCTTGGGTCTGAAATTGCATAGCATCAGGTTCATTGCCATGGTACTGTTCCTACCATGCTAGGACAAGCATCAGTGGTGTTCCCTGCATGCTTCTCCTGGATCTGAATTGGAATTGGAGAGCTCACACCATGTTGGTACAGGTTGGCTCTGCACGTCATGTGCTTCAGCAATGCCAGAGCAATAGCAGGCCTCTGGCAGCGCTTTGTGCGCCACCTGCGTGAGGGCTGTTGGGATCAGGGCCGCCTGCTGCCCAGAATGGCCCCAGCGCGCCACCATCAAAGCAGGCAACAGGACTCTGCTATGCCAGCTGTTAGTGCAGCAAGAGCAGAGGCTGATGGCAATGCACTGCCTAGGCCAGATTTCAGCTGCTGTGTGCTGCATCAGAAGCTGCAGATGCTGAACCTGTGCATCCAACAAGCCCATGGCCTGCAACAGGTGTGACAGACTTCCTGTCATGTGACTGTCCCACCAGCAACCACATGCTCTTTCTGAAGCTGTATCTCCCTTTTGGGCTGACAATGCCATGCCATTTTGCAGCTCACAGATGCACCTTTTGCAAGCCTGTCAGCCTTCAGATGCAGCTGCAAATGTTCAATCTGTGGTGTGTCCTTGCATAATTGTTGCCATTTGTCGCCCTGCACGTACCTAGCTCATCATGAGCTGGAAAGCGTTTTCGTTACTGTTATCATTGTTAATATTAATATTCTTAATTGTTATTATTATTATTATTATTAAATTTATACTTGTTGCCATTTGGTGTTTAAACACACAATCACTTTATACTCGTGCAGGCTTCGCATGCACCAGGGCCAAGCACATCAGGTGACCTGCATGCAAGTGCCAGTCTAGAAGGGTGGGACTCTGGCGACATGGAGGACTTCCAAGAAGCCTCCTCTGAGGTTGATGGCATCCCTCCAGCGCTACACTTGTTAGCTGACCCTACCATACCCATCAACATCCCTGAGACACAGGTGCACCATCCTGTCATCACAAGCCATATTTGCACATGCCACCAAGCAAGTATGCCTTGTCATAGATGCGCAGTTCATGAGATGACAGTCTGCCCATCTTGCATTCACAACACAAGTCATGCATGCTGACACCTTGATTTGTAGTTTGAATCTGCATTTCTGTGACCAGGGTCATCATTTCTGGCATTTGAGTGAAGGGAGATAGTGTGCGTGCATGCAGGAGGCGCCAGCTATGACAGAGGACATGCTGCTGGAGCGACAAGCTGCCTTGGCTGCTCTAGGTGGGTGTACTTGTGCATGATTTTGCCAGACAAACCAGTTCCACATTGCATTGTCCACGCGGCTGGTCAACAAATGATCACCTGGCCAATGTACGTCCATTTAAGGCTGAGTGACTGGCTGGCCTGGGCACAGTGCAGAGTGCTGAGTAAACAATGGAGTGCGACATGCTCAGTAGCGTTCACACATTTGAGACAGCCACAATTCAAGACATCATGCACTTCTGTCAATGCATTTGATCAGCTCGGGAAATTGCATGTGTCTGTCACACAAGCATAGTGGTGATCAGCTGCACGATATTGTGTGGCAAGTCAAGAGCACTGCAAGCAGCCAGAGTTGCTCGTGGCAAATCATGCTGAAGTCAACAAGCATGCAACCAGACGCTTCTTGGAGACCGCCCCCAATAGGTTGGCACAGCAGCCTTTTGCCTTTTGCCATTTTATAGGCAGGTCTGATGGGCAGCACATGGCGAGAGTCCCCAAGGACTTCACTGCAAGCCAAAGGGCTGAAGTACACTCACATGGCTCTCTTTACTGCTGCCAGCTCAGCCTAGGAACTACGCCATGCAACTTGTTGGCTGTCGTAGTTTAGAACGCCACAAGCAAGCATGCTGCTCTTGTAAGGGGTATCAAGTGCTTCAGGCTAACATGGGCCTGTCGCTGCAGCCTTGAATCGCAGTCATTGTCTGTTGACTCCCCTGATGAGTACGAAAGACAGCACATGAGAGAGAGAGAGAGAAGCGTTTGTCATCCTCTGTCCAGCCTCAAGTCTGATGGTTGTGCCAGGGTATGTGAACCCTGACAAACCGATGCAAAAAATTGATTGACTTATTGAATCCATATGGCATGTTGTGCAGATGAGTCTGAGGTGGAACAGGCAGCCAGGGCGCGGCTGCAAGGGGGGGGCTTGCTTCAGGCCGACATGGCTGCCTTCAAGGCTGCCAACCCTGCCTGCCAGCTGGCTGACTTTGTGCGCTGGCACTCCCCCAAGGACTGGCAACCTGACCCCTCCCATCCCCAGGGGGGCATGCTGTCAGAGCGTATGTCCCATCAGGTGAGCCAACACCATAGAAATGACTGAATGGCGTCAGGTCTCTGCTTGTTTGTGGCAGGTTACTGCTGGCTTTGATCTTGGATTAGCTGCATTGTGCATGAGTGTCCAATGGCAAGACAGCTATACTCTTTCACACCAAGTGATTGTGCACATGCTCAAGGTTGCTGCTGCTCTGTGCTTAACTGTGCCAGCATGGCTCTTTGACATACACAGGGATTCAGCAGACCTTCCTAATTCCGAAATGTCTACACCTTTACGCGAAAGTCCATCCTGCATCAGGAAATCTCAACTCAAGAATGCTGGGGGACAGCGCAAATGTGTTTCTACATTGTGGAGATGTTTCAGCTCCTGATGTGGATGCATCTTCTGTTATCAAAGTCAATGACATGCATCGAGTGTACTTGGCATTGAAGACACGCATACAACATCTCAGGACTGCTCAGTACCAGAGCATCACGAAACCATGATGAATTGGCTGAGATGCCATGAGAAGCCATCACTTGTATGCTCTGTCCTCTGCTGAGGAAGATGACTGTTCTCGGCAGCCCGGCATAACACTTGGCTTCTCATTCAATTGACGCCGAGAGGCGTAGTCTTTCCTGTTCTTTTCTTTCCAACATGGGATTTGCACAGGGCAATGTATGGCAGCAGCTGTGGCAGACAACAGCAGGCAGGGCAGCCAGCGCACAGGAGCCCCTCATGAACGCTGAGAAGGAAGCTGAACGTGTCTTCCATGACTTGGAGCAAGTGCCTCCCAGAGCCCTTTGGGATCAGCTGCTGGCCCTAGCAGCTGTCGCTGCAGCTGCCATGTTGGCTGCATGTGATGGTGCTGCCTTGCTGCCTGCCCGGCAACAGTTCCTCCAGTGAGTCTCTCGCCTGCTTGTTGTCCCAGGATGGCAGTGCAATAAACAAATCAATTGCAAGTGACGCTGTGGAGTTAGCAGGTGGATCTTTCGTCTACAGGGGGCATGTGCTGTGCTGAGTCATGCTGTTTCCACCACCCAACTCATGCCTCCCTTGACATTTTATGGTGCAGGCTTTCTGTCTGACGGCAATGATCCCTTGTTGAAGCTCCTGGCCTGTATTTAGATGTTCCACATCGGCTTGTCCTGGAACCCCACTTGCATGTGCTGAGTTGCGCTGTTTGCAGCATAGCTCGACTCATGCCTCCTTGGCAAAGATGCTTTGTGAAAACTCCTGGCCTATGTTGAGATTTGCTACGTCAGCTGCTTCTGGACTCCCACCTGCCTACAATGATTGTGATGGAGATGTGGGCAGGCTTTCCAGCGCAGCCTTGGTTCACTAGGCAGACTGTTTGCATGGCTAGAGGTGTTTGCTCATCTGCACAGGTTCCAGCAGGATTCTAGCAGCGTCCTAGAAGAGGCCAGCAGCTCATGGCTCAAGGGGGAAATGACCCCTAGGGCTTCTGGTTCCCCCAGGGGACGGCCCAGGGGTCACCTCCGGGGTAACCTTGCTGCGTCTGTGACCAGTGAAGATGAGGATGAGCAGGAAGCTGCTGAAGAGGAATTGCGGGAGGAGCAAGCTGCTACATTGGTGCAATCCCTGCAACAGCTTGAGCAAGTGGTGGTGGCTGGCGAGTCCCTTTGTAGGTCAGTCAACTCACTGCCTCCACAGCAGGACACACTCTGCCTGGCTGCCTCAATTCATACTGCCAGCAAACTCTCCAGTAAGTTGCCTGCCAACAATGCATGTCCACAAATGCAGCTTGGCCGGGGTGCAAGGGCTACCGTGTCAAGTCGTTTGGTGTTTGTTCTGGCGAGGCACTTTTGTTCTGTGCCATTTCTGCATGCAGGCACACTTTCCTGTCAGCGCAAAGTAGTATCTACTGAGCAATTAGGCAACTGCTCGCCTGGCGATGTTTTGGATTTAATTCACAGAAAACACAGCTCACCTGATGCTGCAGCTCTCGGTCGTGCTCAGCACTGTCCTTATGCTTGTCTTGCTATGCAGAGGGAAACCTGTGACTTGTGGGGTTGTGCCTCTTTGCCGCATGCTGGGACACAGACTATCACAGACTTAGTATGATTGCTCATGCGGGTGTTTTCGGATTACGTGCACAGAACATTAATGCTGGAATGCTGAGTCTATTTTGTATGATTTCATAGGCGACTTCCAGGAAGCCCAGATGCAGCAAGTAAACTGCTTCAAGCTGCAATGCAACCACCAGACTTGCCTGTGTCATATTCATCAGCTGACTTGTCCCCTGCGCAACAAGCGAACGGAGATTCAGACGCAGATGAGGTTTCTGATACTATGCTGAGCCCGACTCCTGAGGATCAGCAGGTAGATATGATTTGTTCACAAGCATGACAGTTGCTGAGTTGCCCATTTGACAAGTGCTGTGTAGATGTATGCACTCATCACGCTGCAACTTTGTTGGCATGCATGGTGCAGAAGTTGTAATCAAGGCAATTAGACGTGCTATGACAGCACAGGAACAGAAACAGCATAACAGGCCTGTGCATGCAAAGCACCCATTTGAGGCTGAGTATTGCTCGTTGGCACCTAGCATCAAGCCGATCTATTTGCTCTCATGCAGGGTGAGTCACAAGCAATGCAAGCAGGCATTCAAGTTTCCCATGAACAGGAGAAGCTTATGGTGCATGCCTTGATGAGTCATCAGCCAACAGATCCATCTCAGCACAGCTCGATCAGTCTTGAGCAATGTGGAGACTGTTCAGCGTGGGGAGATGGGCTACGTACAGAATGGGTTACACAGTGCCTATGTGCCAGCAATGAGCAGCAAACATCACATAGATTGTACGTGCAAGCAGCACCAGGCGAGATGCGACTAGCAACGGTCATGGTCGCTGAAGCATGAAACTACTACCACTTACAGATCTACATGTACAAAGAGAACTTTTGCCTCTTGTTAAATCATGTGCAGCCTTGTTGAGAGCCTTCGTTAACCATATAAGGTAACAGAGTTATAAATACATCTGAGAAGACCTTGCTGACCACATGCACCAGATGAGGAACGTAACACCATGTGTGAGGTTGTCATATATGACAAACACGTGCCTGCCCACCAGGCAAAATATGCTCTGTCATGCAAATAGGTCACCAGTCAAGTCTGCTGCTGAGCAGACTACATGGAAGCTGCAATGGTGTACACATATGTAAGGATGCCATCAATAAGCAAAGACCTATAGAAATCGCCATATATGGCGCCAAGACATCAATACAAGATTTGTGGGACACAGCGAGCTTTGTGAAGCAATGCGTCCTCTTTGCTTGATGTTGTAGACAGTGTGTAGCGAATTGCAAACGTAGGCATCAATGGACAATGCCTATGGCTCTTGAATGCTGTGATATTCAATGTAAATATGCTGTCTTGTGGCAAGCAGCTTTGATGAGTGGCAAGTAGTAAAATTGATGAGTGTGAGTGTGATCAATTTGTTGGCTTGGTGGATTGGTGGGATTCGTGGGTATCATTTAGGTTTCGTGAGACAACGTTGCATTCTGCGTTGCATCTATGGAGCTAAAATTTGAGGCGACAGCAAACATTGCATTGCCTGCGTTCGAGGCACCTGACGTTAAAAGCCGTGTGCCGTCCGTTTTTGCCTCCACTCGCGCTGTGGAGGCTTGATGGTATAGCCACGACTTCGGCCACACACACACGAGGCTTGTATGGTGTTCGCTCGAATCAGCGTTGCTGAATATTCGATTGCCAATTCGTGCAACTTACGAGTTGCTGTTGCTGAGGCTTGAAAATAGTGCACGTTTGAGCCATGGGTTGTGTACAATCAAAGTCCGCTCAAAGTCCTGCAGCTGAAGTTCTCCCAACTTCAGTCAAAGTTGCGAACAGCACCAAGACTGGTGTCGCTCCTGGCAATCCGGGGCAACCCGCCCAGACAGGGGACCCTATATACTTGGACAGGGCTGATACCTGGGGTCAGCCCACAGAGACGCCTTTGGACAACTCAGCTGCTTTCCAAATCAAGTCTGAAGGTGCACAACATTACCAGATCTTGCTGGTTGCTGGCAGCTTCAGCAGCATGTCTTGGCTCTACGTGCAAGACCGTAACCTGTATGTGTTTCATCAGGCAACGAGGGACTGCAAGAGTATGTGGCGGATGTCAAGGCCTCAAACAGGCCAAAAGAGCAGAAGCAGAAAGCTGAGGCAGCAGTGGCAGCCGCACAGAGTGCCTTCGTGAATACTGCCAGTAGTAGAGGCAGCTTTGATGCCAATGTGACACCAGTCAGTCCTCCACAGCTGAATCTGGACGTTGCAGAAAGCTTACCTAGTCAGCTCAGCCTTGCACAGGCACAAACTCAGCGTGATAATTCAAGCTTTGATGGCCCAGCTAGGGGGGGTAAGGTCACCCTACCCCCTCTACCCCCAGGTGTCATCCCACGGAAGCGTGCAGCCTCTGCTAGCGGTGTCAGTCTGTCAGTAGCTGAGTCTGACACCAGTCTCCCGGGATCTACAGGGGCGCCAATCACTGAGCCCCTGCCCCTGCCCCTGGTTCCCTCCATCAGCGATGCAGCCCTGGAGGGCCCAAATGGCCCTGGCAAGCAGACTTTCAAGCAGATGAATGCTGGCAAATCAAAGGGTTCTGCCAAGAGGGCTCAGTTTGGGTCCATGTATATGCCTGCAGCCCATAGCAGCATCAACAGACCCACTTATGCGCAAGATGCAGTAGATGAAGACAATGCAGATGCAAAAATGTCCGGCATCTTCTCTATGTAAGCTCCTGCAAACTGGCATAGATAGTCAGCCACACTGCCTTCTGTTCATGCTGCCTGCTGGTAGACACAGCTCCTGAGCATGGTCGCTTGAGTGTTTTGAGAGGGCCTGCAGCACACCTGAAGACCACACTGCTGTACTTCATTGCATCAGCAGTGTCATTGCATCAGCAGTGTCATTGCATCAGCAGTGTCATTGCATCAGCAGTGTCATTGCATCAGCAGTGTCATTGCATCAGCTGGTCCCTGTGCTTGCACACAGCTCATTCCCTTACTTGTCTCACTTTTCTTGCTGCAAGTGCATTTGAATGCTGTTTGTTGTGAGGACATCATGTCATGAGCTCCTGCTGCCTTGAGACAGTGTCACTTGGTATGGAGGCAGTTGCACATCTGCAGCTCACTGACAGGGCAGTCCCCAACGCAAGTCCCCAAAGCAAGATGTGGTTTTGCATCTCCAATGAAGTAAGTGATGATAAGCAGGAGGAGAGTAAGCTCCTTGTTGGATCAGCAGAGACAGATCTTGTAAACCCATGGCTACTGCAAAATTCGTCTTCAGCATTGTCAGTCATCAACACCAATGCAAAGCGTGCCTGCCTGCAGGAGGGAGCAGGGGGAGGGGTCAGGGGGTGACTCTGGGAGTCGCTACCAGGCCTTCAGCTCCATGGTGTTTGCCCAGGGGGGTGTCCCCCAGCAGCATGTCAATGCCAGTGACATGCCCTCTCCTGAGACTGATGTTCAGCGCAATGATCTGGCTCCTGATGCCTCATTAAGCCTGACAGATGAAGATCAGGGTGGGGGTATGGGATCCCTCACTGGCTGGCAGGCGCTTGCTAATGAGGTAGCTTTACAGCCCTTGATGCTTTTGCTCTGGTCGGTCACCTTTCTGCGCAGCCAAACTGGCGTGTGTATTCTCAGTATATCATGCTGACATGTGTAGTCATGACTGCATTGCATGAAGGAGATGCTTGTGAAGCTCTTGGGTGTCACTGCCAACATAGAGACTTGCTTTGCGCTAGCACACAAGCTTTTAGCAGGTTGTAAGAGCGGGAAAGCTGGTCATAGAGGGAGCTACTCACAGTTGCATGTAACTGACTCTGGGGCAAGACACATGTTAGATGAACAAATGAATGAATGAAAGCAGGGTCCAGCAGGCAATGGTGTATTTGCCTGCACCTGGGCTGCAGCATACCCTGATTCCCAAGTATTGCACCTCTCCAGCCAGACTGGCTTCTCTGCAGTCATGTAAATGTGGCAGCTGGCATTTTGTGCAGATCATGATGGAGGGTGAGGAAGAAGAGGGGCAGTCAGCAGGGACAGTGGGGGCTGGTCAGTCCCGGGACATGGGGTCCCTGACAGGCTGGCAAGCCCTGGCCAATGAGGTCATGGCTGAGCTGGGGTCTGGGCCCCAGCCTGGGGCCTCCCAGGACCAAGCCTCTGCCAAAGGATACAAGGATGAAGAGGAAGAGATGCAGGTAGCCACCGTCACTACTGCTGGTGGTGCCCTGTTATGGTTCTCATAGACAATGGGAATGACTAAATCGTTGATTGATCGATTGGTCGATGAAATTTTGTACGCCACTGGCTACTGCACATTCTGGTCACTTGCTATAATTGCAGGCCTGTCCACACATCTCATGCTGCTACATGCAAATTCTGATTTAGTCGTGATTGTCCTGTTTTACACGGCATACCCGGATGGTTGCTGGCATAAGTTACATTCCTGTTTTACACGGCATACCCCGATGGTTGCCGGCATAAATTACATTCCTGCTGAGGCTAAAGCCCTACCCCATGAAGGGGGCATCGGCTTGTGAGTGCTACATGCAAATGCATCAGTAGATGTGCTTGATGTTGATTTGGTCAATATGGATCCTGTCTACCACTGGTGGTTGGTCCAGCAATTTCTGTTGGTGCAGCCCTGGAACAATGGCACCTTCAAGCTGGATGCATCAAGGGCAGCAGTGAAGCCTGTTGGGCCCCGCCCCTCGGGGGTTGCTGGCAGGGGTCCCCCCAAGGAACCCACCTGGACCCCCAGTGCAGCAGCCCCAGGCGCCAAGAAGGGGTCAGTGCCCCCCTCTATGTTGCACAATTGTCATTGGTGGTTTACCAATGCATGTGTAAATCTCTGGACTAGCTCTGATGTTTGGATGTTCATAGTTTTGCTGTGTGCTACCAGTCTGTGTGTTGGTAAGTTGGGGTCTTAAACATCGCGCTTAGTGAAATCAAATTGAGCAGCATTAGACACTGCACAATAACCTACACAACCAAATGAAGAGCATGTGGTGCAAGATTGATTGTGCATCTGTGGCGTGACTCATTTGTTCTGAAACCGTGATAAGACCTCATGACGGCATGCAAGGCTGAAAGTGACAAGGGCAACAGCACAGTTTGCTATGTGCTTCAGCTGCCAAGCAGAGTTGCCAAGCAACAAGACAACTTTACAGCACGCACCAAAGCTTTTCAGCTGTATGTCAAGCCTGGGTATTTCCCTGGGTTGAGTTTGCTGATTGAGTGTGCCTGCCTGTGCAACCAGGGGCACTTTCTACATCCAGTATGAGACGATGGAGGAGCTGGGAGAAGGGGCCTTTGGCAAAGCCCTGAAGTGCCGGCGGCGACGTGACAACCAGATCTTTGTGGTCAAGATCATGCATGAGAGCAAGATGTCTGCCAAAGCCATTGAGGAGGTAACAAGCCACACACGCCTCACGCTTACATGTCACATGACATCACATGCAGCAAACTCTTCATTTGAGCAGAAGCAACCTCGACCATGGTTTCAGATGCACAGAGCATGGATGCAGGGTCACTTCTTGAAGAGTGACCCCACACAAGCTGGGTTTTGCTTTGTGATGTTTTCTGATGCTATAGGTGCCCGCGTTGATTTTCCTGTATACACTAACTACATCAAGCCTGCTGAGCCAGTGGCAACTGTCTCTTTTCCAGGTCATCAAATGCCACTGGGTATGGGACAATAGTCAATTGCAAGCTGTGCTGCAGGCCAAGAATGAGGTGAAGGTGCTGAACAGTCTGAACCACCCCAACATCGTCAAGTACTACGAGTGCTACCAGGAGCGCAACATGATGCACATCATCATGGAGTTCTGCCAGGTCACCCCTGCTTGGGCCCCCATCACCCCTTCATGTGCTTGCTGTTCATCAAACAACCTGTCTTGCCCACATGAGCTGCAGCAAAACGCCTCCCTGACAAAACCAAAATCTCTCAACAATGTTACAAGTCACTGCTTGCTTCAAGGGTGTGGTCTCGTAGACGCCTGACAGTTTAGTTGTCAAAACAGACTGTTGCAGCTTTGTTGCAAAGCAGTGCTGCTGGATTGGTTATGTACACTCCAGCACAGCATGTGTCACTGTCTCTGTGCTTGCTTTTAAGAAGTGCTTGACCTAAGGCAAGCTCATGAAACTGAAGAGATGGTGTAAAACATCATTCACACTGTTATCTCTTACACCACAAGCATCTGCAGAAATGGTATGAACACATGGCTCAAGACAGCAGTTGTGGTGTGTGCAGGAAGGTGACCTGGACTCAGCTATCAAGAAGTACAAGGGGTATCTTCCCGAGGATGACATCATGCTCAAGTTTGTGCAGATTGCCCTGGCGCTGCATTACACTCACAGCAAGGTAGGGCTGCATCTTGACTGTAGTGCTTGACTGAGCTGCACAATATGGCCTGATGCATCTGTTGTGTCTTGCACTGTTCCAGCACTGCTGGGATGAGAAGTTTAGTTAAGAGACCATCACATGGTTTTACACCTGTGCTTTCAAGCCAGGGTGTCTGATGAGTCACAACTGGCTCCGCATCGCAGACTGTAAGGTATCAAATGAAAAAAGTGTTGCTGCTGCAAAAGTAGTGGGGTCTCCATCCGCTGGCCATAATCTTTAGTGCTTAATCTTGAGATATAGCTGGTCACTGTGAATTCGTTAAATGGGTAATGAAATTCATCTCCTTGTCCATCAGTCTTCATTCCTGTCCAGCTGTCTGTCGCATTGTCTACACCTGCACCTGCATACCATCCTGTACACCTGCCTCAGCAATCTCCACCATGAAGAAAAGCCTCATACCAGTCCCCAGGCATTGTTGAAATTAGGTTTCCACCTTCAAGCGAGCGTTTCTTCTAAGGAAAGTTGCATTGATGTATCCTGAAGAGCTGCTGGTCTATCTTGACATCAGGGTTATGGCTGCTGATGTGGCGATCCTGATGTACAGGGCATCATCCATCGTGACCTGAAGGCCAACAACATCTTCTGCTCAGCTCATGGCATTGTCAAGCTGGGTGACTTTGGCATCAGCAAAGCCCTGGGGGACAACCAGAATGTAGCGCGCACCATGGTTGGCACACCATACTACATGTCCCCCGAAATCCTGAAGGTCATCTTCTGCACTATTTGTATGTTACCAAGTTAGTCACCTTGCTTGGCATTGTTGCTTCTCATTTGCCTGGAAGCACAGTGAAGTGCATTTCAGTGTAAATGTTCATGATGCAAAAGTGAATACTCTGCTTCTTGTCATGCATCAAGTAGCTTTTACAAGCACACTGCCTGCAGGCAAAAGCAAGTTATGACCTCACGTGGTGCTCAGCTTGTCATGCTTTGACCTTTGGTATTGAGTGAAGGTTGTCATACATGTGTATTGCGGTATGCTTCTATCATTGGCAGCATGCCAAAGCACCAAACAGAAGCTCCTCCACAGCACAACACTCAGCTCACTATCGAGATCACTCAGACCCTGCTGTGTATGCGCTCTGTCTACAACCTGTCTACCCTCTGTCCAACCTTTGTCTGCCAACCGTCTACACTGTGTCCAACCTCCCTATACCCTCTGTCTACCACCTGTTCAAACTTCCCTATGTCCCCTGTCTACCACCTGTCTACCCTTTGTCCACCGTCTGTGTACTACCTGCAGGGCAAGCCGTATGATGGCAAGACTGATGTATGGGCCATTGGATGTGTGCTGTATGAGATGTGTGCGCTGAAGAAGGCCTTTGATGCCAGCAACCTGGGTGCCATCACAGTCAAGGTCATGAGGTACCCACCCCTGCTGCACCCCTGCTGCACCCCTGCTGCACCCTTCTCACCATCCCTACTGTCACCTTACTCACCACCAGTGCACACACTGTCTGCAGATCGCTTGCGCTTACCAAGTCTACAACCACATTACACAGCTGTCTGGGTAAATCTATATTATTTGCAGTTTTCTGGAAGAACTGCACATATCTCGAACAAGGCAGGCTTTTCTGTTTTGGGCTGCTCATACCTGATGATCTTGTTGGCTCTGTGTGAGGGTCTCTGTGCAAAGGTCTGCACCGGCCTTTACTTTGCGCATGACTGCTGTGGCAAGCAATTGCTCATCTCAGCCCTCCAGCAGTGATCTCAAGGGTCCAGCACAGACACTTATATTCAAGGAGGCACAAGGCTAAAGATGTTGCTTTGATCCTAACTCTGGGCTGTGTGAGCACAAGTGGAGCCTGCTATTTTTTTGCAAGCTGGGTGGAGGACTTTTCCCCCAGTTGCTGTATGCACAAGGAACTGGCAACCACACTTGCTGTACTGTCCCCATCATCTTCCCCTGTGGGACATTTGTCATGATCAGCATGCACGATATAAATTGTTGGCACCTAAGGTCAACAAAAAGGACGATGGCGCCCTGAAAATGAAAGTCTCTTGCTGCCCATGCTGCAGTGGGAAGTTCCCGCCAATTCCAGGGCACTACAGCAATGATCTGAAGGAGCTGGTGGAGGCGCTCATCAAGAAGGAACCAGAAGCAAGACCCAGCCTGCAGGAGATCCTGGACCTGGCCTATGTGCGTCGCCACATGCAGCTGTACCGGGACCACGTAGCGCGCCACATCACAGAGCGCCAGACTAGCTTCCAACGATCCCTCAGTCAGTTCAACCTGGAGGCTATGGCCCAGGTGTGCTTCCCTCAAGCCATCCTGTGTGAACATCACTGCCTCATAAGAGGCTCCAATCGCCAAAGTCATCATGCTGCTTTTGCTCATGTGTAGCATTCACATGCACTCAAATCAGCAAGAAGTGGGATGCAGACAGCCTCCATTAGCTAGATTGTCTCTGCTCCTGTTGTGTCATTCATTGCACCACATACAGGAAGCATGCTGCTACCTGGTACAGCCAGCCACGCAGAGTGGTGCTGGCATGTTGCATTTGTAGTGTCAAGGTCCTTCTGCATCACTAGCTATACTTTACAGTATCATGCCAATGGGCAGCCCAGTAGGATACTTGGCGTCTCATGTACTCAACCCCAAAGAGTGTAGCCTTTCCTTTCCTTTCTCATCCTTTCCTCTCCTTTCCTTTCCTTTCCTTTCCTTTCCTTTCCTTTCCTTTCCTTTCCTTTCCTTCCCTTTCCTTCCCTTTCCTTTCCTTCCCTTTCTTTTTTTATCAGGGCGACATCATGGCAGGCTGCAATGACAGACTGGTGGGGTGTGCAGGCGGCAGATGGGGGCTCAGGGGCGGCAGCCCTGCAAGCCCACCTGGACAGTGCCATGCAGGCTGGCCTCATACAGATGAACGGTGTTGGGCCCTCCGGGGCTGACATGGGCGGCCCTGGCGACCCAGCAAGGGATGGTGGTCAGTCTGCAGGTATTCTTCGCCCCAATGCTGAACCCTATACAGCTATGCAAAGCCTAAACCTTGTGTAGATTCCATGCCATTGATCCCTACACTTTCTTGCATGTTGCTGCAGGATACACATCACCTCTCATACACAACAACTGTAACTGCTGTTAGGGTGTTCTTGAAGATAGCAGCATTGGTGTCAGTGTATCTGAAGCATGAGTAATGTACAGTGATGATGGCTCTGATGCTCTGCACGGCAGACTGGGCATGAGCTGTTGTGTGCCTTGCTACTCATGACATGGCATGCACTGGTTGGTATGCCAGGACCAAGTTTGTGCAACAACAGCGCAACTGAAGTTGAGCAAGGACTGCGCTGTGATGTATTCAAGCTCACATGCTTGAAACAAGAATCATATCATTGTTATAGTTACTACATCATAACAAGCTTCAGTCAGATAACTCAGCAAGACAGCTTGAGACGCACTTGGTTGGTGTGTGCAGGGCCTTCAGATAGGCCTAGGGCGCCCGGGGGTGGGGGCCGAGCGCGGCGCAAGTCTGGCATCATCATGAGCGAGCTTGGTGCCGGCCTCAGAGTGCCCGGCTCCAACGCTTCTGTAAGGACCATTCCTTGTCAAGCCATGCATGTGTTCTTATCAATGTCTGTTGCTGTGTCATGACAAATGCAACACGCTGGGTGTGCTGATTCCAGGGCTGTTCTTGCTAGGAGGTTTCTGGTCATGCTGATCACACCTGCAGTCAAGCTGTTGTGTGATGTCTTCACGCTGGGCACTCTTTTGCCCTGAATGTATACCAATGACTGTTAATCATAGCTCTGCGCTGCTGACATCCTGACAGAGGCTCCTACAGGAATTCAATGTTGTCTGTATTGTCTGGATACATGGGTTCAAAGAGTTAGCTAGCTGACTTTGTTGCTGTCAATGACTGAATTGCAGGCGGCAGCAGCAGCAGCACAAGAAGCTGCAGCACGCAGGGGGGCGGAAGCGGCGGCCCGCCAAGCCCACCGCCATGAGCTGCGTCAGAAGGAGGAGGCCCAGGCTCTGCTCAACTTGCGTGCCTTCAAGGACTCCATCAAGGCTGCCGTCTCCAGGGTGACCCACTGCTGCCTTCACATTTTATTATTTAGTCGTGATAGACCTATTTTACAAGCCATAGCTTGATGATTGCCAGCATAGATTCACAGATCCTGCTGAGACTAAGGCCCTACCCCATGAGAAGGCATTGGCTCTTGAACTGCTGCCTTCACATCAACCTGTCTTGTATCTTTACACTGCTGTTGTCACTATGTCAAGGTTTTGTCCTTACATTTATACTCTCCTGATCCATAGGAACAGTGTGCCAAGCCCTGAATAAGCAATGTCCAGGAATACCCCAGCAGCCGGATCATCTCTTGTCTGCCTTGTGAATACGAAGGGCTTTGTGATGTTCCACCAAACCCTTGGTTTTGTCCACCTGCCAGCATGACGCCATGCATTTGGACTAGCCAGTTGACCTGGGGGAAGTGCAGCCAAGCTGACAGCCTTTTGTGATGCAGGTGGGCAGTGCAACTCCCTCAGTGGCCCCTTCAGCTTCTTCTGCCAGCTCCACCAGCGCAACAGGCTTCAGCACGGGCCTGCCCACACCCACCGGGTCCGCCACAGCTGCCAGGCGCAGCAGGTTTGGTGGCTACAGTAGTCGCTCTCTGGAGAACCTGGCTGCTCTGGACGTCCCAGCAGGGGACATCATGGCAGGACAGGTCAACAGGGATAAGCGGTTCAGCTTGTTTAACTCATGTAAGCTTCCTGTGCTGTGCTGAGCTGTGCTGTGCTGCGCTGTGCTGTGCTGTGCTGTGCTGCACTTCATATTTGCATGATGGTGCTGATGACAACGCGCATGATTCTTTTCAGACAACTTTGATTGCATTGCCAGCAGCATTTGACTGAGTCTTGCTTGCATAGCACACAGACAGGGTCAGGGTCATATGCATTGAGGTTGGGTGGGAGCAAGTTTCATGCTGTACCTACCAGCAATGGTATTGGTTTTTGTAGCAATCTGCTTACACTAGTGTTGTGTGTGCAGCGCTGACGCGAGGGAACAAGGAAGAGACAGCAGATGACGAGGACACAAGTCCAGACTACCGGACAGACTCCCTAGATCAGCTGCAGCAGAAGGTTCCCAATCTGATGGCCCAAATGAATGGCATTGGACAGAATCCCACAACAACTCAGATACCCACTTGACAGGGCTCTGTCAAGTCAAAGATGTTGCACTTTGGAGTCAGTCCACCGTTTGGGATTCAAATATGCTGCTGTGACAGCATGCATGCTGATTTGACAGCTGCGCTGTCCCGTAGAATGTTTGGGCAATAAAGTTGAGCCTGTTGCTGTCTGATGTCAGCAGGATTAGTCTGACATATTGTTGCATGCATCGTTTGATGCATTTCATGGTGTTTGTGTCCTGCCAGCCTGTCAGAATTGAAGCAATGTGACAACGGTTGGGGATGTATCAATTTGTATGCACGGATTTTCCTGTAGAATTAGGGCCTGGCAGTACGAGCACTGAGCATGCCTATGATTCTGCATTTGACACTTAACACTGTGATTATATATATATAACACACCTGTTCAAAGGCTGTGACACGGACTTTAGAAAACTGGCTCAAGTTGCATCACCATGTGTAGTATCATATGCATTTTGCCAGCATGTTTCCATGTTTACACGATAACAGAGATGCTCCTGAGTCAAGATCAGGTCGCTGCATGACCATGCTGCTTGCCAAACTCCTGGTATTTAGACTCATTCAAAGACGCTGACGGTTTAGAAGCAAGCAGAGCGTCTTTGACGTCTTGAGCAGTGATGCTGCCTGGGACCTGGCTTGTCTGTGGACTGTGGCTGTCTAGCAGCTGCATGTCTGCAATGAACCTCCTCACAGGCCTGCAGATGCAGCACCAGTTGCATCTCTAATGCAGGAAAATAGTGACGACACCTAACCCTCCGTTCACTTGAAGATGGAGCAGATGAAGGCTTCAAACAACGCTTTGAGTTGCAAAGCCTGGTTGCCTGTCCAGATTGTATGATTGATGAAGCAGCTCAGGATGCGAATGCCCAGATCGCCAAGTCAAAGCAAGCAGCGCCAATCAACATCATGTGACACTAGGAGGAAATCAGAACAATCCTCATCATCTATGATCACATTGCAAGAGCACAGAGGTAGTACAAAACAAGTAGTCTGCAACAGGTCATGCAGGCAGCTGGCACACAGCTGTCAGGCAGAGCACACTCACCGCATGGCTACTTCTTTGCAGAGAGAGGCGATGTCAGAGCCAGAGTAGCCTGCTGTCTGACTGCTCAGGTGGCCCAGCTTCTCACTGCTCAAGCCTCTGTCCTTGAGCAAGCTTGTGAAC
>JAABUK010002533.1_pt1 | contig 32619 bp, 44 predicted proteins | sample 5559141 | NCBI WGS metagenome assembly JAABUK01 (sample SAMN10711869, study PRJNA513367) | rock metagenome | isolation source: Antarctica rocks | place: Antarctica: Victoria Land, Pudding Butte nord | collected 2016-01-03 | reverse complement strand
TGAACACTGTACCTCTGAATTTGCCACTTTTGGTCACAACACCCGCGCCTGTCCCCATGAAACCTGGCAAAGCCTCCCCAGGCTCTGTAAGCAGTGCTAGCTGCCTACCCACTCTCCACTCTCTTTCAAGATTTGTCATGCCAAAAAGGCCTCCAATGCCGAATTTGAAGACAGCTTTCAAGACTTGGTTAGGATCAACCTTGCCATCGTTGTCTTGTAACAGGAAGACACCACCCTACATATAAATTAACCGTGAGCGCAGCGTTGACTGTACACCTCGAACAACAGCGATTCAAGTTGAGCAGCACCTGAAGGCCGACCCCAAGAGCCTTGCCCACAACCAAGTTTTCCGACAGTCTCGCCCCTTCTTTGACTGTGAAGTTGTCCGGAACATAGATGTATTCCTTCTGCGCACTACTTGGATGCTTTGCGTCTGTGTCGCTTGGTTGACCACTCTCGACAGATGTCAACTCCGAGGCAGGCGCCGGCATCGCTGGCCGGTGTGACAATCAAAGTGTACGCCGGGATGTCAAGTTGCCAGAGCTCGATACGCTCCTGTCACATGTGCAAATGGGCTCACCTCTGCACAAACATGCGTGCTGCAGGGGGCAAAGTCATAGGTTCACGCTAACGGACGCTTTGCCTAAGTGTGTGTGTGCATCGATCAGTTCGACTCTGAAGGCTGATTAGCTCATGCATCCCAAAATGCATTATAATTGGCAGTCTTGGGGCCAAAGCTGGATTGTGATTCCTCATCCTATGCTTCGGGACTGCGGATTGACATAATCTCCTGCCAGATTTATAATGTCTCGGCCCCTCGGGGCTTTTTAGTCGTTTTCTTAGTGGTATGATGAATCCGTTTTTAGTCGTTTCCCTCGCGGCTTTGCGCTTTGATACTCTCTGACCAGCCTAGATGGGCTGACACATACATAACAATTTTCTGCGACTTGTTTGACATGGTGTGCTTGCACTTCTTCTTTGGTTAGATGCATACAGATTTGCCAAGTTGGTCTACAAACTTTGGCATGGTCCCAAACAGCATTGAATGAATTGTTTCATTTGTACTAAAAACTCTCAGTCTTGTCTGCTGACTTCTCTCATGATCCTAGAGATAGGGCGAGTAAATAGATTAAACGAATGAGATATTCTCTCTCTCTCATTCAGCAAGTGCACCGCAACCAAGACAGCCTAGAAAGAACGCTTGAGTATGCAAATGTTTGAAGCTGCTGAACTTGATAACGCCAAAGGAAAAGTTTGTGGTGTGCAATACTGACTCCTGTTACAAAGCCTAGCTCTACAGAAGTTCACTATGCAGGGCAGCATTCGGCACTCCACAAAGCTTGATACTACAGTAATGTGGCAATCAAACAGCTTCAGGCGCAATTCGCCGCGCCTTCTTAGTGGTCTGGGTGCTGTCTGGTCTGCTGTTCCCTGCAAAGGTACCTCACAGCTGCTGTGAAACGCTGTTTTGGACTACAAGACGTAGGCAATGTAATGTATGCACAAACAGGTCTTGGCACATGCCAGCAAAATTGATGGTAAAGTTATCTCCCACTTGTAGGACATAACAATTAGCATGGATTGAGGGCAGCTATGGCAATATATGACTGAGTCTGTTTCCAACATATACCTGCAACAACTGGAGTGGGCGCAATGCGTTTCATGCCAGACTTCTCGCCTGTTGCGGTAGAAGCATTCATCTTCCTCATGGGGAGGGGGCTCAGCATGCTGAAGTCCTCCTCTTCATGCAGCCGGCTTGCCTGTACATGAGCTTTGCTGTGTCATGCACGGCAGTGTGACGACAGCTTCACAAAAGCCTGTGCCATTGTGTTGATTGTGAGCATGCACACGCACATATGTCTGGTGGTGGCAAACCACACAGATACAAGGCCTGGCAGGATACACAATATCATGCAAAATGCAAGTTTGCTGAGCAGACTGCTAGCACATCACACCAACTTGCCTGAACCCCCTCTGCATGTCAGTACAGTCTACTTCTCACCTGGGAAGTGTTAGGTGGTGGCATGCTGGCTGAGCCAGAAGCAGGCCCTGGGGTCTTATGTGGGTGAGGCGTGGATGCAGCAGGAGCTGCTTGCTTGGCAGCGCATGCAACGCGCTCTCGGATGTGGGGAGGAAGGTCGGCTGCCAACACAAACTTGCCCAGTTCCCCCTTTTCAAAACTGGCAATGCTGCATCACACACCATAGACCTGATGTCCCACGTATCATCAGCAGCAAACAGCTTGCTCTGTATGGGAGCAGCTTTCCTGCCACTTTCCTGCCGCTCTGACTCAACTCGTTTTGCATCTCAGGCCAGCTAGCATTGCACCTTTTATGCACTGTATGATACCGCAATCTTGGAGGGGACAATGCTCCTTGCTATTCAACACAACCATGACACTTTGACATGTGAGGCAGGATGACCAGCCTGGCAGGCTACAGCACTGTCAAGCCTGCGCATGATGCATGCGCCAAGCACTTGGTCAAGGAACACAGCAGCGGATCTAAAGTCACTTTGCACATGACTCACCTGCAGTAGCCGTCATAGGAGGAGATTGCCAAGAAGGCTCCATCGCAGGACCAGGCCAGGTCTGTGACTGCCTCAAAGTGCAGAGAACCCAACACAGCTATTGGAGTTGGTTGCTGCACACGTGCATCAAATCTGTCATGGCTGACAAACAGTGGGATTTACATGTCAGACTTGGTGCATCCAGCCATGCGTGAAAGTAGCTTGCATCAGCCGCATGCAAAAGCATAAGCCTGGTCACAGCATTGTTGGCCTAAAGCTGTCATGATGTTTGCATGGAAACATTTGCAAATGGCAATTTCTGGCTCACGGCACCATCTGCAAATAGGTGTAAGCCATAGATGCAAAAGCTTTGCAGCCAGTGTTCAGGGTGACATGCTCCTGATGCAGCACAGTGGAAGCCCATTAGACTCAGACTGATTGGCTGAAGTTCCTTACCTGGGTGTCATAGATGATGATGCTGTCCAGGGTAGCAATGGCAAAGACCATTCTGTAAGGCAGCTGGAAAGGCTGCTGTTGTTGGTTGTCAGACAGACCAATATCCTGAGGTGGACAATCTCTCAAGCTGAACAGCTGGGGACAGAACCTAACGGCCACAACAGCCTGAAAGACAGCATCACAGCAGGATTGAGATGTGTGGCTGGTTTTCTGTTGCAATCATACATACACCAGATCTTGATTGCAATGATGTGGTAAGATGCTGGATTTGCAAGGATGCATTGCCAACCTGCTTTCTAAGTACTGTTTGTGTTAGGAGCCAGGATGTTAATGCTTGCAATGGTAAGAGCCACAACAATTGCAAACACTGGTCGGATTGGCAAGGGCTAAGACTGACTGCATGACACATTCAAGAACGCGTGCGCAGGGTTCACCTTGTTGGTGGCTGGCAGGCGCAGGAAGGGCTGGGCCCAGTGGCCCCTGGCATACACATACGCTGTGAACAGAGTTGGGCTGTCTGCTGTCTGCTTGTACTGCCCACAAGGAACCACCAGGAAGGAGCCTGCGTGCACCACATGCTCAGGCATGTATCAGAGTTTTATGCATGCATGATGCATGCTTTGCCTCCGGGGAGCATTGAGATCGAGTCTTTTTTGGGATGACTCTGCAAGGCTCCTGTGACAAGCAAGTGTGGTAACAGCCACACATGATGAGCTGATCATTCCATTGCCTGACTAAACACTTGTGGCAAATTGGGCAGCAAACCAAACCAGCAGTGACCAGCTTTGAATGAGCACTACTTATTCAAACAACCTGATTTCACATCACGAAGCATAAGGTACAGACGGATCTTGGGGTAGACAGGCATACCATCAGGCGACCAGGCCAGGCGGCGGAAGAAGCTGTTGAGCTGTTCATCTTGGAACAGACTCAGGCGCTGTGGCTTGCTGTCTTCCGGCTCTTGTTCAGATGGTCCTGTACCATCAACACAAGTACACTTTCATTGTGACTAATGATGATGAAGATCAATCCCCACAAGATCTGGATCAGTGAACTGCAGGTTGCTGCCGCGTTGAGAGTTCAAAAAAATATTTAGGAAGCCAAACTTCCAGTGACAGGCTGGAGAGGTGCACGTTTCAAGGGCCAACTTGTTGATTGAGATGACAACATGAACATGGCAGCATGACTGCTACTGAAGGCAAGCTGTCACCTGTTGCTGGCATGGCACGCTTGGACAGCACGTGCAGGCATTGCATGTCCAAAACTATATTCACACTGCTGGTAGCCTGACTCTTCTTGGCGTTCTTCTTACCCAACACTGGACCTTTGGGACCATACACTCTGGGAACAACCACAACAAGAACTCAACACGCAACAATCAACACTGGGACACCAAAAAAACACTGTAACAATGCACCTTATATGATTGAGAACATGCAATGGAGTAATCAAACATACACAGTGTGGTTGGTTGAATGATTGGGGTGCAAACAAGGAATTAACCCGCAAGCAGTGTGGTTGGGTGCTTCACAATCAAGTGTGACAACATTCTAGTAATGTCACCATCTGAGTGCTTTGTAGCCTCACTGTGCCAGGCAAAGACAGCAAGGCAGTTGCAGCATACCTGCAGGTACGGTCTGCACTCTGAGAAATGACAAATTCACTGGCAGGGTCCCAAGTCACCCCCTGCACATTGGCGCATGTATAGCTCAGCTTTACAACTACTTCACTATCATTTGCTCGGCTGTAACACCCTGGATAGGGGCACATCACATGAACCTGCTGTGAGGCTTGTCAGACTGGCTGGCTGTTGGACCAGGGCTACTCTGGTACAGTGAGGCATGAGGTATACTAATCTGCCATCATAATCAGAGCGACAGCATGACAAAGCCAATTTGATGTTTAACGAGCAAGCTGCTGAATGTGAAATGCTGAGTGAGGTGGTGTGCAGATGAAGATGTACCTGAACATAGTGACGGTGATCCTCCAGGCGGCACTTTCTTGCCCCTGCCTCTACATCCCAGATGATGCAAATATTTTCAATGGAGCCAGATATGAGTGCGGATGAGTCAGGTGCCCAGGCTAAGTCTTGCACATCATCTGTGTGGCCCCTGGTGCATCAAATGCATTGAGGCGCTGAATACAGTTGTCAATGCAGCAGGGCTCACATTGATGGGCTTGCAAGTAGTGCCAAGGCTCTCAGCACAGCCCATATGGTATTGACTCTAAGCTGTTCAACTCAGTCTTGCCCAGCAGTGGCTAACCTCAGCGCAGCGCTGGTCTTCCAGCCAGGGTCTGTCTCCTCAGAGCCAAACACTTTCTGGGTCTCTGTGCTTGGCTTCCAAAGGTACATTTCTCCGCCAACACCAGCAGAAGCCAGCAACTGACCTGCATAGCCTCTACACGCATGCAGTGTTGCTTCGAGCTCCAATTAGCATGGCACTTGTAGCTACATGTGCACAATAGCCATACCAGATGGTGCAAATCTGACAGTATTGACGTCTCTGGTGTGGCCCATCAAGTGTCCAAGGTGGGTCACAATAGGATTCTGCTCACTGTCAAGTTTGACCTGCCCAACTTGCACATATCAGGCATCTGTGATTTCTGCACTAAATTGCAAGCACTATTGCAGCACACTATACTGACTGCCTCGCTCACCTCCCACAGCTGCAGCACAAACAAGGGTGTAAACACCTGTAGAACCTTCAATACAACTTATTGTGCACTGGCAAAACCAGATTGAGGCCGCACCTTGACATCTTTGTCTCCGCCTCCCGTCGCCAAAACCCCAGAAGAGTGAAAGTCGACTGAATACACCGGTTTTTTCTCGTGCCACACTATCTGGACGGTTTTCACCCGCATAGTGATCAGTATGATCAACGCTCGTTACACAGCGAAATGGAGTTCATGATGTTTGCTGCATGTGACGACAATGCATTTGTGCTTTCATGCCACGAACGAATACAGCTGACCTGGATCGATCGAGGACGTGAAGTTTGAGTTCCATACGCACAACAGCTTAAACAATCATCGAAGTATCCAAATGTCTCAATTACTAAATGCCCTACATGTCCAGATGCTTATGTTGTTAGATGCTGTTATGTTGTGACATGCAATGCCAGCTGGTGTTACACAATATGCATGTCATGTACAGCTGTAATGGGTTATGCATAATCATATGATTAAGGATTTGAGCTGTGACTCGGTTTAGGTCTATTTTACTGACATCACCACTGCACCAATAGACTGTACTTGTCAGCCAAAAATCAAAGCTGTGCAAAGTGTCACCCACGTTAGCTTAGCCAGTCTAGCTAAACTTCCAGGGGAGCAGGACGTTCCGACGTTCAGCCATTCAGAACAAAACAGCTAGAACAGTGTAGCGGCGGCAGCAACAAGTGCCATACAGCCCGCAGCCAGCCCGCTGCTGACGATCGTTTGTTAGCTGAGGGGCATGCTGCACAAGGTCCATCTTTCGCATCTCATCAGTCCTTTCCAGGTACAGAGACGCAAGCTTCCTGCAGTTGCTACGACAGCGTGGATCGTCCTCCATCGACGACAGGCAGCGTAATCTGTCAAGTTGTGATCCCTGACTGCGTACTCTACGTCTGTATTGCCGCGCGGTTGGTATTACTGAGGGTGCAAGCCAGGCGTGGTTTCTATTCTAGCACTTGATGGCCATCCAGGACATTAGACGTAAGTGTACCGCAAGTCTGTCCCTGTGCAAGCTACACTGTGCAGGCACTGCTCTGCACACATTGGTGTCTGACGGACCTTTGCCACGACTGCGTGTACAGAAGTCTAACTTAAATGGATGTTCGTTGCAGTGTGAGTACCGGATACTGTTTCAGCACAAATTACCGCAGAAGTGCTTGTGCTTTGCATGACACCTCACTTGCATACGTCACATGTTTGCCGTACAACACTTGCGCCAATGTTGAACATTGCAAATTAGAATATCCAAAGCCCACATGCAATGTATGGTCTCTGAAGTGTCCATGATACTAGCCAATGGATGCAGACTGGCTGGACTAGCATTCACCTTCAGTCTCGGTGTATTGCTGCAACTGCTGGTAAACCCTGGCGCACTTTCACTGTACATTATGTTACACTTGCAACCACTCAGCAATGTGAGAGCCGTTTGATTGGCAATGCTTATGTATTGCTGCTTCACAGGGGTGCATACTATGGCACAACTGGTGGCCATTACTGACAGGTTCTTTCCTGCCACGCAATGGCACAATCGCGCTGTTTCCTCTAGCATATGGCTCTCACGAGCGACATGCAGCAAGTACACATTTCTCACATGTTTTGTCCTGCAGCTTTCATGTATGTCCTGGTCCCAATGCCCTACCTGTTCTTTGGGACAGGGTCCTCATCTTCAGCCTCAATCTATGGTGGCAGTAGTATGGCTAGTGGGTGCGTCCTTTGCAAAGATAATTGGCAGATGCTTGCACAAACATTGTGCATGTGTGCAAGAAGTCATTGGCGTTGTATCGATCTAGGTGTTTGCATGCTGTGATGCAGGTGGATAGATGCAGGCAAGTTTCTCACAGGATTCTCAGCCATTGGCTCAATAGCAGTGCCAGCCATCTTGTATCATGCACAGGTATACATACCAAAACACTTTGTTCGAATAGCCCTATCTGTGACAAGCTGCTACTGATAGACACTATCTGATCTGGTCAAACAGCAGTCAAACTGGGTAAAGCTTGGGACATGCTCATGCTCAGACAAGTGCATGTAACTGAACAACATGCATGCAGCACTGTACGCACTAGTCGCACGGTGGTGCGGCTCAACAAAGTCTGTTTGCTGCCAATGCATCAAGTTTTTTGTGCACTGTGCAGAAAATAGAACCTGGAGCTCTTTGGATGGAGGTGGCTGCAGTCGTAGTACTCGGAGGCACAGTGTTTGCATTTGACTACTTCAACAGCAGTGACAGTGGTTACTACACCTACTGAGCATTCAATGCGCGTTCCTGGCGCACCTGTACTATCAGCATCTTATTCAGGCCTGAAGTGTCTCCAGACATCCCAAAACTGTAGTGTGCACATGGTGGCCAGTCACTGACACAACAGGCACACTCGGCCCAACACTGCACTGTATGCCCTTCAGCTGGCAATGTCAGTGTAAGAATCATGCTGCAAGCTGCTGGCTGACACCATGACTTTGTAGTGATAGATGTAGCATCTGAAACCAGTTAAATTGAAAACAATGCAGGACTTTGCACAGCCTGCTCTGTTTATCACTCTTCTACAGATGTTTGTATGTAACTGCCTTACAGTGCTGCCCACAGTGCAAGCAAAAGTACAAACAATATCAGCTGTTTCATCGCCGCTTCATTGCATTGTTGGCTTTGGCAGCTGCACGAGCGCCAAACGAGCTGGCAAGCGCATTCTGCAGGTCGGTTGCAGACATGCTGCTTGCGGCAGGGCCAAGCTTACTGCTAGATCCAGCCAGCCTGCCCAACAAACTGGGTTTTCTGGAGGCTTCTTTGCTTTCATGCTGTTTCACAGAGCTGCTGCCTGCTTCGCCAGAAGAGTCCCCCAGCATGCTCTCCAACCCACTGAAGGATGTAGGCCCAGTCACCTGCAGACATTGTGACGCATGCCTGACCTGCTCAACTACATTCACAGCTTGGCACACAGTATAATATCTTTTGTTGTGAGCAAAGCATGCCAACTGATTGGATGGTCTGTACAAGCGTGTCACTCAGCTGTGTCAGCAACATGCAGCGATGGCATGCAAGCAGAGATGATACCAGTGCAGTGCCATCAGGTCCATCTGTGAGTGGAGCACCACTGTTGCTATCGTCTTTGCCAAACACGTATGAGCGGCTGGCCATCTGCGAAGCCCCCCGAGATGCAGTCAACGAAGGCACACTTCTGCCCATGAAAGTGGTCTGCATAACACAAGGCTGCACCTCGTCTAGGCACAGACAGTTGCTCAGAAAGTTGCCCAGCCATAAACTCCTACACGTGACTCTTTGTACACGCAAGGGATGATAATGATTGCACACTGTTGAGCTACTCAGTGTCGTCTTTGTTTGATGTATTGCTGCTGCTTTCTGAATGCAGTTGTCAAAGCATTGCAAGGCAATATTGTTTGCAGGCAAGTTTGCCACAGTCTGACGCATTTCTTACAAGGTGCAAGGAGACTCATCACTGAGTGCAAGTTCGAAATTAGGTGTGGAAAGTCAACTTGCCAACTTCTGCCATTGCACGTGACACACAGAGCAGCTTGTGTCACCTTTTGGACAAGGGGTGGCTGATGCTTGCTTGGCAGCTGTAGCAAGGTGGCTGCTGGTCTGCTACTATGGTGGCCTTCACCATTGCCTTGGGAGGTAGAGGACAGCAGAGCCAGGATCTCTTGTGAGCCAGCATCCAAATCAATACTGCCAACCTCTTCAATCTATGGCAGACAAACAGTCTTTTCAATCCCCCAAAGCACAAATATCTTGACTGTGCTATGCATGTCACCTGTGCAGCAGTCATCACAGTCTGCAGAATGAGCTGTGCATGGCTTCCCTCTTGCATATTGTGAGCACACACACACACACACACACACACACACACATGTGTTTATGTGTACGCATGGTTATATGGCTCATCCCCATGCACCTGCGGAGCCAGTGTCACGCTGTATCAGCAGCATGGAGAACAGGTTCACCGGTACGCCCCTCTACGGGGCTTTTGGCGCTACTCACTACTCATCAGGAAACTCACATGCATGCCCTTGAGCACATGAGCGCGCCGCAGCTGCTCCTTCTCATGCTCATCCAAGCCAGCATCATCACTGTCATCCCCATCCCCACGCAGCAAACCTGCCAGCCGGTCCTCCTCATCATCCGACACAAGGCTCTCCTCATCACCATCTCTGCATGCCCTCCTCTTACGTGTATCATGGTCTGTACCCACCTGATGCATACCGACGCTGTTTGTCACACCTTGCAACATGTCAAAGATGCACTGCTGCGGCAACAGACATGGACAAGCAGGCCCAGATGAACAAGTCCTTTGATACTGGTGGTCTTCCACATGCCTGTGTGACATATTGTATGCACTACCAACAGCCATTGCATTTGTTTTGGAACACCTGGCACTTTGCTGTGTGCGTGTGTACAGTAATGATCAACAGCTGTGACGCGGTGCAATATTGTCAGTGATTGCAGGCGCCAGGTGCTTACATCTTCATCGAGGAGATCACCATCTCGTTTGCGCCTGAAGCCATTTCTGAGGCCGGCCATGAGTTGGGCCACCTGCTGTGCGTCTTGCTGCTCCAGCCACTGCTGGTGCACCTTGGCTCGCCTGCTCTCATCCCCAGCCCTCTCCTTCTCCTGCCCTATTAAGTCCTCCTGCAATTCCACAGTTGCTTGATGACACCCCCTCAGGGGCAGTGTTTACTGTCGAATTGGCAAGGTTGCAATGATGCATATGCAACTAGGCCTACTGATTTGCAATGTTTGCATTTTTCTGTCCCCTCAGACAAAAGCTCATTCAGGCAAGGATAAGGTGTCCTCGTAATTGCTACACAGGCATTGCGTATTTGGGTGAGCTGGGGCTCAGCAATGTGACAGCTCAACATTTGTCTTGTAGAGCTGCCAATGCATGACTGCCGCGTCACACAATGCTGCAAAATGCAGCAGGCTATTTTGCAAAACAAGCATACCATCACGCCAAACAGTTGCTTTGATATGAGTATTGCACACTCTGGTATTCTTGAGCTTATTACTTGGCTTTAGCACTGCCAAACAATGTGGTGAAGAATGACCAGGGTGGATATGCAGCATTTACACAAAGTAGCAGCAGATGCGCTGCAAAAAAGCTGCAAGAGTACTGATCTTGCCTGTTTCATACCAAGGAAGGCCCAACAGCCTTATTACAAAGCTTATAGCAATAATAATGAAGATGGTGAAGATGCACTGAAGTTGCTGTTTGCACTGCATGCATGTGGCATTGCCACTCACCAAATCGCCATCATCATCAGCATCTGACTCTACGTCGCCTTGACTGTGACCTTCATCCTCACTCATTTCTGCCTGCACCCACGCACTGGACACAGTCAGAAAAGAAAAGAAACGAAAAGACTACGCCTTTTGGCGTCAATTTATCGAGAAGCCAAGTACTATACCGGGCTGCCCAGGACTGGACACAGTCACCTCGTCCAGCAAATCTGCAAATGCTGCATTATTGTACAGGACCGCTGTCAGGCCACCAACTGCTGTAAAGCTGCCTTGAAGCAGAACAGCAGCGCAGAACACGGCTGGTGCCGCTTGCTTCTGCCAGTATGACTCATGACAGTTTCAGAGTCATACAATCTGGCATGCACACTGTCTTATGCATACAACCCGCGAGAGTCTGTGCTGTCTGTGATTGCTTGACATGCCAACACAACAAGGCTGTGCAATGGACATGCAGACAAACATCTATGAATGGGCGAGGAGGGGCTGGTTTGCAGACTCAACACGAGCTTGACCCAGTCAAAGCATAAGTCCTCATTTGACAGGGCCATGCTTTTGTCAGCAGTTAGAGCTTACTTCTTCATCCACAAACTCATTGTACATGGGCTTTGCTGCCTTCTTGTAGACCTGCTGCTCATGACCACTCTTTTGCCACCAAGCTGACCCCTCTGCAGATAAGGCATCACCATCAGTGTTGGAGATGCACCCAGACTAAGCTGAACAGCGTGGTGAACAGTGCCTACAAACAGTCTGCTGCGGTTTTCTTGTACTAGCCTTCAGCTGCCTGCACATGTATGCTGAGGCTTTCAACTGTATGCATTTGCAATTCCAAGCAGTAGGATGCAGACTTACATGCTGAGGTCACAATGTTGACTCAGATCAGCATGTGCTGCGGCTGATGCAGCCAGCTTGAGCAGATCTCAGTGACTCTGCTACTTTCTGCAGACGCTCAGGGGGCCAGCCTCACCTGGCTCAGGTTGTGTATCATCATTGCCATCTTCACTCATTGACTCTGCCCCAGACTGTGATGCTGCATCAGCCTCCTCATCCTCTTCATCAGCGGCTGAGCTTGCTTCATCTTTGCTGTTGTTGGGGGAAGGGCTGACATCGTTGGGGTCCCTGCCTTCCCTGGCAGAAGGACTGTCTTCTGCATCAGATGAGTTGCGCCCGCTACCAGATAGGCTGTCATCATCATCTTTATTGGCATTTTCATCATCATCATCATCATCATCGGCTGCTTTGTCATCTTGATCAGCTTCACACTTGTTGTCATGTGATTGCGCAGCACTGTCTGCAGCTTCACTTGCAGGAATGCTCCCATCGCCTGCTTGTGCAGCTGCACCATCAGTCATCTCATCATCCTGATCATGCAGAAAGACAAGTTCTTAAGAGCAGCTCTTTCTCTGCTGACTTTTATGCTGCTTCTGCATGTCATCATGTTGCAGCCATCCATTACTTAGAGCAACATCATCAATGGTGTCCTGACGCAGATTTTGCTTGAATATGACTGCACGCATTAGTAGATGTATGAGATTTTCTAGCTAGTCAGGCATAAGTACATGCATGCAGGCAAGAGCAAGAAGCTGGAGGGCATCAGGTGCATGACATGCAAATGGCATACCATTGCATGATGTCCGACATGAGGTCAGCCTGTGCTACGGCATATCCTTGCATGATGTCCAACATGAAGTCAGACTGCGCTACGGCAGCACACAGCCTTTGGTCAACACACAGCCCTGGTGAATCAGCCTATGTCAAACAGCTGAGAGCAAATAGCCTACTGCCAACAACTCAGAGCATGCGGTCTGGAGCAAGGGTGCAGCGACTGCACATGAGCAGGTTGGCAAAGCCAGCTGACCTGGTGTGGGCTGCCATCCAGCATGTCTTGGCTGTCCAGCCTGAGATGCAGCCGGCTCTGGTCCTTGTCTGCAAGGCTGGGCAGCGCTGGGAGGCCGCTCCTTGCCCTGAACAGCTCTGGCTCCTCAAAGGATATGCTGTCAAATCCCATCTCCTGCATACCACATCAACTCTGCTGCTGAACACAATCTGATCTGTGCTCAGGAGAGGATTGTCATGAATGGCTCAGGTCACAGCACTGCAAGAACTCTCAAGCAATGTGTCAAAGAATTTGCCTGGGTTACAGGTTTGCAAGCACAGCTGAGCTTGCGACACTGGCAACAGCAAATGCTCCGAGGGTGAGCAGCTGCAGATCTGCAACATTCTGCAAAACAAACGTCTTGCTTGCTATGTGACGCAACACTTGTGCACAGAATGTCCAGGTAATGTAAGAGGCAGTGTGCAGAACAAGATATGGCGTTTGCGGTGAGTGGCAAGCCATGCATGCCTGGTCTGGGAAAGACTGACTCACCTGAGTGTCATCCTGTGGTGCGTTGACAGCAGATCCTACCGGCAGACCCAACCTGTTCTGATGAGGAGGCTTTGTCTTGTGCTGAGCCACAAAATCCTGTGCTTGCTTCTGCAGTGGCCACCAAAGATATCAGCCTTGCAACCTTGCACCAATGTTTGCACTAGATTCTCTATGGCACTGGCTGGCTGGGGTCTGAATAGCATGACAAGAGGACACATCTTGATGAGTCCTACAGATCCAAGACACCCAGCCACCTAATCACGTGATGTTTGACATAGTTGTGGTCACGTTTTTAGTCCTTGATAATTATGATTAACGCAGGAGACCCTCTTCATGGTTCTCACTCCAAAAAGATATGCACATTGAAGTCTTGCTAAGGCAATAGGCAACTTGCCTTGCACAACTGTAGCATGTCAGACCCTCACAGTCTGGTGCCAAGGCTTACATGGCAAGTAACAGGTGCTACGCATTCTCTAGCAAACTGTGCTACGCATGCTCTAGAAGACTCTAACAATACTGCATTGTAGATCGAAAGTCCCAGCTCTGCATGGTGATGAAGACAGACACCCACCAGTGACAGACTAGCATCTGCCAACACTGCATCTCTCTGTGGTCCACCTTGCTCAGAGTCATCGTCAGACAGCACAAGCAGGTCCTGATCTTGTGCCTCCTCTGGGTGGCCAATCAGCTTGCCTGCTTGGCTGTGCAGCCTGGATTGGAGGCCGGGTGGGCTTGCTGGTGATTGCCTCACTGGCTTTGCTGGGCGGATTGGCACCACAGGAGCCCTGTGCAACGAGCATGCACAGTCAAGGTCAGGAGCACAGTCAAGGTCAGGAGCACAGTCAAGGTCAGGAGCCCTGTGCAAGGGGCATGCACACTCAAGGTCAGGAGCAGAGACCCTGCCAAACATCAATGTTGACTTTCTGATCAAGCATGGTGGCATTCAGACTGCTGTTGTATCTGCCAGCAGGATGAGGCAAGAGAGCAAATGATGATGGGCTGTTGCTGCAGATACAAGTATAGGTACAATACAAGCTTGTGAAAATCAGCCCCTGATTTCAGGACAGATTGCATCTAGCTCACATGACAGCCCGTTTGGTGTAAGGAAAAATCTCAGTATAACATAACACAGTCAACATGACCATGTGTGCTGGAGTTGAACTGTTGTGGTGCCTTGGAGTGCTAGCACAAGGTAGCTGACTTGGCACAGAAGTGACATACCTCATGATAACAGCATCTTTTCTGATGAGGATCTTTCCAAGCACGCTGCTCAGCGGCTGCCGTTGTATGGCATGCCCCTGCCCAATTACATCTCGCTTTGCACTGTCTGTATCCATGAGATGTGTGACACACTATGAGGGCATTGAAATGCAGATAGTGGCAGTAGCGAATGATGTGATGCATTACCTCTGAGCACCCTCTGGGTCTGTGAATTGAGCTCTTCAAAATTGTCAGGACTGCAGCTCTTGCCAGGAGAGTCAACATCGCTGTCATTGTCTCCACCATCTGTTGGGGCTTTGCCTTCTGCAGTTGTACAAAGCAGCTTGTGACCTGCCTTTCAATACCACCATGGTGTCCAGATCACAGGTTAGCAACACAAGGGAAAGGAGTGACAAGCAACTACATCTCAACCACCATGTTGTCCAGCCACAACTGTTGGTTTGACCTGATGATGTCGCAGACTCTGCATGAAAGCCTTCAGCGCGCTCACGCCTTGTCAGCTCAGCCTCCAGCTCGTCCTCTGAATCCCAGTAATCAACCTCAGCAGCTGACTTTTCAGAAACTTTTGGACTGTTTTCTGAGCGCGGAAGACTCTGCGCAGGGCTGTTGGGAGGGCTAGCTGAAGGCTCAGGAGCTGTTGTTATGGGCGACATGGGTGGTGAAAGGTGAGAGGCTGGCTCAGGACATGAATCCAAATTGGTCCTGTCTGACAATGCGCGGGGAGCAGCATCAAATGCAGCAGGTGCTGGGGAGTGCGGCTGTGCTGCTGTGACAGCCTCTGAAGGCACCTGTGCTCGCTTCAACCTGCTCAGCTTCTTCCGTACAGGTTCAAGCTGAGCAGCAGGCACTGCATCAAATGTCATCTCCTCTTCCTCCATGGTACGAAAGCACTCGTGCCAGTTGTACTTCAACGTGCACCAATTTAGGTGGCAGATCCCTGCAGTGAGTATAGCGAGCTCGATGGTGTGATGATTGCGCGCAGGAGAGCAGAATAGGTGATTCTTGCGCCGATGAGCCTCGGCAATTGCCTCTGCAATTGTCCACAACGAAGGTCAATGGCAGGCTTTCAAAAGATGCTGTAGTCAATTTACCCAAGGAACTCTGACAACTGTCCGTGCAAATGTGCCCCACAAAGACCGCACTGCCGCACTTTTGCCCAATTGGGGCTGCGCAAACGTTTCAGTAGTGCTCCAAAATGACAGGTTCACATGTGACACAGCGCACCAACAGCACCCGGCCTTTGGTAAGGCGTGATCATCGATCGCTGCAGCTGCAGTGGTCACTCCCGTCGTTGGCATAAGTTTGGCCGGATACTTAGCTTCATTGTTCCCCAGCAGGGCAACGAAACACTCAGCAAACCGCAGACGGTCCAAGAGTCAGCTGACCTGTCAGAATTTGTAAGTTTGGCTTGTTACACAGAATCAAACTTTGACGCCAAAGCATAGTATTGCAGTGCTGAGATTTGCGGTGCTGTTGTAGGTGCAGAACCTGTTGCAGCAAATGCAAGATAGATTTCAGACCATGTCAGACTCGATCATCAGCAGGGTAGATGAGATGGGGAGCAAGATAGATGACCTTGAAAAGCAGATTGGGGAATTGGTACAGCAGTCTGGTGTTGAAGACAAAAGTCAGAAGCAAGCCAGCAAAAGACAATCCAGCTGAGTTTTGGTTCCTATCAGGTGCACATGCAATTGACTTGCAGCAAGTTACCACACGACTTACGCTGTGCAAAGGCTCGAATCAGCTTGCTAGGTGATCATCTCCAGCTGCTCTGCTCACATCAGCTGGTTGGCCAGAACGTGACAAAATCCTGCTGACCAATTTGTCTTATCATCGTACGAGTCAGCTAAGCGTTTTCTGAATTGCTATCCATGTTGGATATTTTCTGCTGTCTACCTGCACAAATTGTATATATGCATCTCAGAGGCATGCACTAGAAAAGACAATGCTTCACATCATCTTCTCATTGCTTTGTTGCAAGCTTTGAAAGCATTTCACGCTTTTGACACGCCGAGAACCTCTCCACCATCTGGTGATCGTGACTGCTGCTTCTGAGCAGGCGCAATGGTCATGGCATAGCTTGCAATTGCTCTTGCAGGTAGTCTTGAGTCCCCTTGGATCAAAGCATGGTGCGGAGGTGACAACAGCAAAGCATCAAGCTGTTCCTGCAGGCTAAGTCTTGTAAACACTACATGGGTCCCAATGGCGCTTTTGGACAACGCATGCAATGTTCCATGAGTGGTTTGCATTGCATTGATGGCCGGGCTGCTGCTCAGCTCTGCTAGGACCTTTAAAAACTTCTGCATTTCTTGGTTGGTAGCATCCTCCTGTGCCTACAATAAGCGCATGCATTGTTCAGGCAATGACATTTGCAAGAAATGTTGCATAATTTGTGCAGACATGTGTCTCACAAGATATCGCGCTCTTCCTAAAGCACGATTTTTGGGACAGCTGCTTTCTGGCAACCAGAACCTACTACCTGCCCCTAATGCAGCAGAAATATGAGTGTTGATCTGGCCACAATTCTCACTGCCCACCTGCAGTATCAAGATGTGATCCATACCCACATCCCAGTCTGAGCCCTTTCTAAAGATAGCTTCTATGTCCCGAGGGACTGTGCCTGCCACAACCATCTCCAGCATTGTGTCACACATGTCATCGGCCTCAGTCCTTACTTGCTGCAGCTTGGCATGTTGCCTAAACTGATCTATGTGCTGCAAGTAAGTACATAGCTGGCTTACGCTGTGCTCTGCATCAGCGCTGCTGATACAGAGCATGAACACAATGGGCAGATGAACAACTACCTCCTACCTGCATTGATCCAAATCTCAAATGAACTGCATGGGTCATGCTAAGCCTGGGCTTGTCAGCATGCATAAGTCTTACAGGCCCAGCAAAGCCATTCAGCACTCCAGCTGGTATCATGTACTGTAAAGACCAGAACTTGTCTAACATGCTTTCTGCAAGGTCTACTTCTACACCATCTTTCACCTGCAAAGATAGATGCTTAAGTAAACTGAAGGGTGTGGATATTGCTGGTGCAGGAGCAATGTGCAACGCTGTGAAGTCAGGCCATGATGCATGTTGCTGCAAGGTTGAAAGCATGCACAGTGACCACTAATGGAGCTGGATGTGTTACACACATGCTCCAAATGGCTGACCTGTACAGGGTATCATACATTCATGCAGTATGTTACCTTGAACAGCGTTATGTATTCATACACCTCTTGTTGTGACGGTTGTTCAGCTGTAGCTCGCAGCTCGATATGCGGTGAAGAGCGAGACTGTCTAGAGTAATTGCGAGGTATCTTTTTGCCTTGCGCTGCAAGGAAAGGCTTGAAATTGCCCTGAGGCAACGGTGTACAGAGTGGCACACGACAGCAAGGTACGCTGCACAGAGTCTGTTTTGAGAGCGATTCTGTGCCTAGCTGTGATGAACAAACGAAGTGCATACTTAAGCTAGGTGGATGAAAGGCGCATTGCAGGATCACCCGAGGGCCAGCTTGAGTGCAACCGCCATAGCAAACGAGGGGTGATTAGTCACAGCATTATGGTTGCCCCGGCAGCGAAACAACCCGAACTTGTGTTGAGCGTCACGAGCAGAAGCGCTTTGTCGCTCGCCCGCAAGACTGCTGTACATTCATCGCGCAGTACTTGCACCGACCTGGTGTTGATCGGGCAACATACCACCGGAAAGCTGTGAACGTCAAGCTTGTTTTGTCAAGTTGGTGCGTGAAGAGGGCTGTTATGGTATTTGAGCATGATCAGGTAGTACCGGCAGGAGCCTCAGCATGCCCGAGTCTCTTGTAGACCTGGTTCGCTGACTGACTTGTTGGTGCTCACGCTGCAGAGAGTGATCCTATATCCAAACTACATCAACGCCAAGAAAACTATTGCTGAGGGTCGCAGAATCCCGAAAGACAAAGGCAAGGGTGGTTTCTGAGATCGCCGACATGCGTACCACTCTCTGCTCGTCTAACCTAGCTGCCGCCCTGCCTGAAGTAGTGCAATTTGCAAGGTATTCCGCTTGCTAAACTGAAGCCCACTTGTCACTTGGCTGCAGCTTGTGAGAATCCTAATGTGTTGGAAATGGTTGATTGCTGCACGAAGGGTCTGAAGCTGCCAGCTCAAATCGAGGTAGGTTGGCTGTGTGCTGACAAGTAGGCCGAGCTTGTCATGACAACTGAAGAACTGACATTTACATTTAGGACAAGTCATACAGCAGAGACTGGCTGATTCGAGGGCGGATACGAGTGCAACTCAAAGATGACAGTGGCAAGCCCCTGGTCGCAGATATACCTTCACGTGAGTCTTGCACACATCTTGAAAGTGTCTTGCTGCTTGTATCACTTTACACAAATCAGTGCAGGATTGCATGAATTGAGGCAATCTCATTGTCAACACAGGTACTGCACTAATGTTGAGAATAGCAGAGCTTGTTCCCAAGCATCCCATGCGCAGCAAACGCGCACAAGCACAACTGCAGCAGCAGGAGAAAGAGGCTGCACAAGCAGCAGCTGCAGTCTCAGCAGGCAGCGCAGGTGGCAAACCCAAGGGTAAAGACAAGAAGAAGAACAAACGATGACACACTTAATAAGAGACAACATCACCAAAACAAATGAGGCAACAGCTTACCTTTTACTGACTCACAGCGCATCAACTTTCACACCAACAGCCAAGTGCATCAATGAAAAGAATGAGAATATGATGAACTGGCCTCTCTTGCTACAGTTCAAGATCAAGAAGACATGTCTGACACTAGGGACTGCCACACTTTTGAGCTATCTGCTGCTAGCTGTGCTTGTGTGATGGCAAACTCTCGCAAAACTGCTGCCAACTCAACAGCACGCTCTTTCTGGAACCGGCTAAGGTCCTGACTCATGCGGAGGACTATTGTTTCATAAGTTTGCTTGGTGTTTTCAACTTTGTGTTGTGCATCATTGAGTTCACGCTCAGCTTCTGCAACCTTTTCCTCCTATACAAAACAAGCCCTGTCAAAGACTGAAGCAAAATGCATGTCCCAATCATTGGCATGATTGCATCACCCACATGTCAAATTACACACTTTGCCAAACACATGTAGAGCTGACATGGCAGCATGGCTGCCACCTGCAACTGACAGCAGCCTCACCTTGATCCCTGCAGTGCCTCTCAGCTTGGCCAGCTTTGTGCGCTTTGCATCAACGTCAAATCGTGCCTGCATGCATCACCCCACTTTCTCAGACTGTGACTGCTGTGTGCGCACTCTTGACTCTGCGCGCTTGACTGCAACATGCAGGTAAGGAGTGCAGCTTGTCCTTTGATGAGCCAGTCATACAAAGAGCTCCTGTATCAGTCTGACCAGCATCAAAGCCCCAGAGATGCAATTTCATTAAGAGCCTGATGACACTCTGTTGAATCAGAATTGGCAGCATGCACTTGATGCCTTCATGCTCGGCTTGCGAGATCCGTAGCAAGTGCAGTCATAATGACATGTCTCGCAAACACAAAAGTTAGCCAGGATATGCTTGTCAACTATGAGGCCTGGTGCACGCACCTGCTGCAGCAAGCCTAGAGCCGAGGACCTGTCAGTCATGACTGACTTTGCAGATTTGACAGCTCTTACAAACTCCTTCAACGGAGCCTCAAAGGTGGTCATCAGCTGCTCTGATTGTTTCTGCAGCCAAACATAAAGAAACAAGTGGGTACGTACGCTGGCAAATGCAATCCAGCAGACAAAGTGCTCAACATCATGCTGTCTGCTACCTGCAGCTGCAACAGCGCACAAAGCACAAAGACAGCGCACAGAGACATAAACAGACTCCAGCAGGGTCCTGTGCCTGCACTTGAATGAGTGCTTTTGAATGAGTGCACTTGAATGAGTGCACTTGAATGAGTGTACTTGATTGAGTGCACTTGCATGAGTCGTGAAGAGCCTTACCTGACTCGCTCCAGATAGGCTATCTGCCCGCTCACCAAGCTTGGTGAACTTCTGAGCCAGAGTGCCGCTCTCAAATTTGCCCAATGCCACCATGCTTGCCCCAAACTCGCTCATACTGAGGCCAAGCTTGCTCTGCCGCTCAATCATTCTCTGTGATTGGCGGTGCACTTCAGCCAAGTGGGCTTCCAGCTGCATGATGTAATCTCTGACCTGCAGAGCAACTTGATCTGATGCCTTCAGCACAGGACAATGCCAATGCACTGCTGATGACTGTGTAATGCCCCAAGAGTCCAGTCAGTAGCTACTTGTAAGCAGTAAACACTCTGCCACAAGGCAAATCAGCCTGTTGCGGCAGCTGGCTGGCAACTGCTGATGCATTGTTCAATGGAAGGTGCCTGCTGATTGCACAGCAGCTGTGACAACTCATCTCACACCAGTACAGAGCTTTCCGAGATGCTGTCTTCACAGCTGAGCACATGCTGTTGGTATGGCACTGGTTGTCTCTGTTCATGGCAAGAGGCACATGCTTGCCTAGACAGCTGGGTTGACCACGTAACATCATTTGTGTTCTCTGACACAGCAGGAGACCAAAAGCAGACTATTCACTTTGCCAGCTTGTACATCTGAATGCGGCCTACTATGCAATAATCAGCAGCTATGCGTGAGCTCATGGCGCTGCTGATGCTGCAGGGACCGTCATAGTCAGCACTTTGTCTGCTGACACTGGTGCTGATGACAAGCTTTGCTGCCAATCTGCACAAAATAAGCTTGCATCCTGATGATGCCATTTGCCCATCTTGCCAGCAAGTCCTTGGCATGCAAGCAAGGCCTGCACTGTCACATGCCAATGTCTGAAGCACCTTCACTCCTATTTGCAGGTATGCTGTTTAACAGGACTTGAGGCATTGGCAAAGATTCCAACCACACCTTGATGTAATCTGGGTCCTCTTCTTCGTCATCATGCTTGCCACTCATGAGGTTGGCAGTGCTGTGGCCCAAGTCCTTGAACATCTGCAGGGTGCTTGCCAGGGTCTTCTTAGCCCCGCCTCCTTGCTCCATTTGGGCCCGTGCCACCTCGTGAGCAAACTCATCCTCTGACATTTCCAAAAATAGCTGCAGGTCTCTGCTTGACCTCAATGAGGGATGACACGCCTGAGTTTACAGACAAAGCTGTCAGTTGGTCGCTGTGTACCTTGCAAAACATATTCTAAATTCTGCCAATGCTGCACAAGTGCCAGACAGGCATGTACCAAACTCCGCTGCAAGCAAAACATGAACATTACCCTGCAAAATGTGCAAGAGTGATCATGGTGTTGCTAGGGCAAGATGATCCAGGGCAATGTGCCATATATCTGGCTGTGCAAGCAGCATGGCTCACCACTCTATTGATAAAGACTTGCAGTGCGCGCCGCCGCTGCTCAATGAAGTCTGCTGTCATCTGAAACTTCTGTACTGCACTCTTTTCTGGCAGAGGGGGCACAATGATCCCTGTGTTGCACTACCAGTCTGTCTTGAGACTGAAACACTGGACAGCTTAGCTCAGATGCACAAATTGCATGCTTGACGTGAAGGTGTTGACAGGTGCATGCAAAGGGTTGCTCACCTCTGTTGGTATCTTGAAGCCGCTGCCAGAGCCATGCAAAGTCTTTGAAGCGCCGTATGACCTCTGTATGATCTTTCTTATATTGTGGCAGTTTAGTTTTGGTAGTGACCTTGTATGATACATGTGCCTGTGCACAAAGCAAGCTATCTGGCTTTTGGTGTAAGGATGATCACGAACTTCAGACAACAACTACTGGAAAAGACACACACCGAGACGCCATCCCCATGCTTCACGGGATCCCGAACCTCTATCTGGAAGTCAGAACGGCTTGTGGAGGGTTCCTGCAAGATGCTGTGTTGAAGTCTTTGCAGAAAGAGACCAGGCATGCATGCAGTGCGTCCAAAACCCAGGATGGCATACAGCATCAGCAGCAACCTGTTGTGAGCTTTCTGCACTTCTTGCACCAGCGCCTGTCTGCTGCAAGTTGGCACAAAGTTCAGGAGGCCCTGACACATTTTAGCTGGGCGAGGTTATCTGCAAGTATTTTGAGCTTACTCCGTCATAGCCACTCATCATAACACTTTCATATGGCGGAGGCCCTGGTTCAGTCTGTTGTGTAGCATTGTTAGTCTGGTCAGTGGTTACAAAATCTTGTGTGTCCTCCGCCTGAACATGCAACGCAGGACTTGCACACCGACTCTTCTACAGCAGTGTTGTGGCTCATCAAAGTTGCCTTGACTGCAGCTGGGGACTTGCCTTTTCAACACCTTCCCAAGGATCCTGCATGTCACCTGCCGCGGTGCGCCGATCGCAGACGTAGCTGCACCACTGATGGCAGCAAGCGCAAAATCAGAGCTCTGTTGCGATGCTTGAACACCTTCAGCTCAGAGTTGGGAAGACTTTGGACATGATCAGTTGCGTTGTTGTGGGTTCGGACTTGATGGAATCTGGTCCAGTTGGGTCAATGCATCGTCTTGCGCGAGATGTGTCATTTGCGTGTTAGCAGGGAGGGCGATGACCTGCAGCGGGAGCAGCGAAATCCCTTGATCCCGTCCCAGGTGCCGACTGGCCCTTCCATCTCCTAGCTAGCACTCTGAAACAAATATACAGCTGCCGAAGCAGACGCGTGCACTTGCAAGCAAAGCTGCTCTGTTGTCTCACAGCCTTGGCGCATGTCACAGAGCATTCATTTGTATCGTGATCTGTTCAGAAATGCAGCCAGATTGCCAGTAGGACCAGTACAGCGAAAGCTCAAATACAATATACGTCAGCTGTTTGATCTCTATAGAGCTGACCAGCCATCCGGCCAACTGGCTGAGTTGCACAGGGACTGCGAGGCTGCGGTCCACGTCATACAGTGGTTCATTCATCTCCCGAAGGTCACTCGCATCATCCCCTTTGATTGAGTGCTACTTCCCCAGACTTTGAGGGATTGCTTGTGGCAATTGTTGCTCATAGATGCTGCAAACTGTGTCAAGGTACCAGGCTACATGCATCTAGCAGCGCTGAATGTGTTGCAGGCAGACTTTGAGAAGATTTTTGCATTGTACATCCACAAGTGACCTGAAAGTGCAGCTATGGCGCTGACTCCGCAGCAGTTGATTGGTCCTTGTCTGGACAAAATTGTAGATGGTGCCTCTGGCAGGAAGTACAGCAAGCTCAAAACCGATGCCAAGGTTAGCAACTTGGCCTTGCTGTAATTTGTCAAAACATTGTGCAGCAGCGGCAACACAGACAAGCAATTACAGGAGTTAAGAATGTGTTTGCTGGTTGAAGCAGCTCACGTACTGCATACAGGATCTTTCAAGCCGCCTTGGCAGCATTCTGGAGCCGCAATCAGCAAGGTCTGTACCTGACAAAGCTGCAGCACAATCTGCTGTGGGGACGGCGGCCAATGCATGGGACGGACATGTGCATGTGGCACTGGTTGTTCACGATCAAGGGCATGTTCAGCTCAAAATGCAAGCAGAGCCTGTGCCTGCTTCCAGTGCTGCTGCTGCCTCAAGCACCTCATCGTTGCCGTCTTCTCCACAGTCAGAAAGCAGGGGTCTGAAACCAGAGTCAGCTCAAGGCAAGATCTTGCAGTTGCAAGGATGTAGTGCTGCTGTCTGTTTGTGTACACTCATTCATACCCTTTTTGCTGCCACATGAAGCTGCCTTGCTTCCCTGATCATTGGATACAAGTGTGAAAACCAATTGTTGCATTCTGGGCTACAAAAGTCTGTCAGCAGTGCACCTGTCAGACAGCAGACATGCTACAGGGGAATATTAGTAGTTCACAGCAGACATGTTTGGGGTTGCTGATGCTCAGCACAGGGCTTATCCTTTCTTGCATGCTTGCACAGCATCATCTCCCATATTTGCGCAGCATCATTTTCCCTGGCCTAGAGTCCCACATCCCTGTGTGCATCTGCAGAGCTGTTGGATGTGCTGCGTGTATCAGTCGAGACGCGCAAGACACAGCTGGTAGATGCTGCGCTGGACTGTGTGCAACGCCTCATCTCTCATGGCATCTTGTCTGGCCCTGTGCAAAGCATCAATCATCGTAGAGAAGCTGCCAGCAAAGCAGCAGGGGCCAGGAAAAAACAGGCAGATGGTGATGATGATGACATGGACCCTGCTGCTCAGGGCCCAATGCCCTCACAGGTACTCTGGTGTCTTGACCAATTACCCAACCCAAAAAAAAACAACAGTGCACTAACGCCTGCAGCAGAACGCAATGGCATGGGTTGAAAACTTTCAGGCTGGGCACATCAGTTCTTTGCACTGCTTACCTAGCTTGTTTTTCGCAGCGTGATTGCTCTGGGTATATGCAGCAGCCGGCATACATGCTGAGTGGTTCTGCTTTACAGTCAAGGCTATTACCAAAACCCCTTTGCACCAGTATATCTGGAAGACGCACACAACAAGCGTGTCACACAGCTGCTTGTGCACACCTCTTGATACTGTACCATGCTATAGGCTCAAGCGGTGGAGCTGCTGTGTCGATGTGATGACATTCCAGATGATGGCATTGAGCTTCGAGTGCTGAAAGGGCTCCTGACAGCTGTCACCTCCAACGCTGTACATGTGCATGGACAGGCACTCCTGCTGGTGATGCTTACAACCTCTGGGGAAACACTGAGAGTAGTCCAAGCTTGCGTGTTCTCAGATGCATTCAGCACAAGCCGAGACCATGACCCTGTATTGCATGTTGGCAGGCCTGAGCTGTCACAATTGTCATGGGGTAGCTACGCACAGTCTGCAGGAGCTTCCAATCTGGCAACCTGGAGTTGTAGTCCAAACCTAGCCTAGCATATGATGCAGTTGTGCTGCTGATAGGCAAAGGTGCTGGGGTGATGCAGGCTGTCAGGACTTGTTACAACATCTTCTTGATGAGCCGGAGTGAAGTGAACCAGACAACAGCAAAGGCATCACTCACACAGATGTTGAATGTGGTGTTCCAGCGGATGGAGGCTGGCTCTGAGCAAGTGCATGTGGCACCCATCATTGTCAGTGATGTGCTTGGTCTGCCTCCGGTGGACACTTCGTCTGTCTCTGCATTTGTACAAAGCTTCCTACATGAGGTAGGCTCTCATCAAGCCTGCAAAAAATCTCATCTCAATGTGTTCAAGCAAAACTCCAAGTCCTTTGCACACTTGTAGAACTAGCATTGCGTGAAACCCATGCTATTTGCGCTGTGCTGTCAGAGACCATAAAGCGGCAATGAAACTGCCTGCTATCACAGGTTGTCACCAGTGCTGATGTGTTTGGCATATACATGGAGGGTGTGCAGCAACATCTGGATGATGCATTCGCTAACAAGGGTCACCCAGACGCCTCCCCACATTTCCCACCAGCTGCTGCTGCCGTGTTTGCAAACTCCTCTCTTACTCCGCCCCAGTCAGATGCACAGGCTTCCACGCAGCCAACAGCCTCTGAGCAAGGTGCAGCTCAGCCTCAACAGGTATCAGCTCAGCTGAGTGAAGACGCTGTCAGCGTGTCCTCTGCAACCCCACAGATGCAGGATGCTGCTGCCCCTGAGGCTGCTGCAGCACCTGCTGCTGAGCACACAGCTGCAGAGCTACCTGAGGGCCCTGCGCAAGATGCTGCTGCGGCAACAGCTGCGAATGGCATACCCACAGCTATAGTCCCCACAGACAGTGACGTCATTGTCGAGGCCGTTACAGTGCCAGCTGCCGTTCCCAAAGATGCAAATGCTGCAGAAGCACCAAATGGTGAGTCTGATGTAATGGGAGATGAGGAACCCACCAAATAAGCTGCTGTCAAGAGACAGATGCTTTCCAGCATTGTTTCCTTTGCAAATGATGGTCATATGAGTTTGGTCTATGTGTCTCAAACGGTCATGAAAAGCGAGTTGGGGCAAATGCCTCTGTTCAATTGCAGGGCAGCCAGAGGCGGCTGCAAATGGTCTGCCACCAGTCCTACCCTCTGAGAAGCAGCCCTACCAGGCACCCAAGCTTTCAGCCACAGCCCAGTTCCAGATGGAGGCTGCCTTGCAAAAGGATGCGTTTCTGGTGTTCAGGGCTCTCTGCAAGCTCTCTGTGCGCGCCTCTGAAACAGCAGCTGGGACTGATATGACCGCCATTCGTGGCAAGGTCAGCAACCTCCCATTCCTTCAGACATCTGTATTGTCCAGTGTTTCTGCGAGTTGCTGTAGATGTTCCTGCTGCATTTGACAAACCTTGTGCTGGGTCTCTCTGGCTGCTTCTGCTGTTTATGCATGCAGGCTTATACATTCCTGAGCAAGACACCCAAAACCTGATGATGACAAGGCCCTGCGCTTGAGAAAAGCATGTACTGCTGCTGCTTGGCATGCTTTGCTGACTTACCCTGTGTCACGGTTGCAGGTGCTAGCATTGGAGCTGCTGATGATCCTGCTGGAGAACAGCGGTGAAGTGTTCCGCACTAGTGAGAAGTTCAGCTCTGCCATCAAGCAGTACCTGTGCCTGAGCCTGTTGAAGAACTGCACCTCCTCCATTCCCCAGGCCTTTGCCCTATCCTGCAGCATCTTCCTCACCCTCATGGCCAAGTTCAGGCACTCCCTCAAGGCAGAGATTGGCGTCTTCTTCCCCATGATCATGCTGAAGGCCATTGAGGCTCCTCAAGTTCCTGCTGGCACCCCTTTTGGTAAGCACCTGCGCTGTCAACAGCATTGCCCCAAGCTAGCAAGCTAAAGGCAATGAAGGACACCATATTTGGTGTCAGCTGCATAAGGACTGAAGAAATAGCTGTGACTTTTTGCTGCTCTGCAGCGTTAGCGACTGACATGCTTGTGTTGCGAATATCTCCCGGCACTAAGTGCTCAGTGAACATGCGCATGGTAGCTCCACATAACGTTTGGTCAAACAACTTGCCCATAGCTTGTACAAAAATAGCTTGCTTTGCTTTAATTGTGTTCACTCAACATCTGCACGTGTCAGCAAGCACTGATTGGCCTTTGTGCAGCTGCAGGATCTGCACCACCTCAGGTGGACATGGCTCAGCGCTTTGTGGTCATTCGTTGCTTGAGGGCTCAGTGTGAGAGCGGGCAGCTGCTTGTAGACCTGTTTGTCAACTATGACTGTGACCTGGAGGGGCAGAACCTGTTTGAGCGCATGGTGCTTGCCCTGGTGCGCTTGGCCCAGGGCAACGTGCCTCAAGATGCAACTGCTCAGCTCATTGCAGAAGAGCAGGCCATGCGCCTAGCGGTAAGCATCCCTGCATCATCTTGTGCAAGTCATTGTGACGGCTAAGAGAGAAGAGCTGCAAGATTTGGTGTGAAAGTACCGATAGCAATGCCTTACCTGCCAGCCCAACACCTTTCAGCTTTGCCTGCAATACACTCCTTCTGGACTGCCACTGCCGCTGCATGCACTGTTTTGCAGTCAGCCAAGGGTGACTGACAACGTTGTGCTGTATTCCAACAGGCTCTGCAGTGCCTGGTCAATATCCTGCGGTCCTTGGTGGAGTGGTACACAGCAGGCATGCCCACAGAGCAGACAGAGCAGCGCGTGACCTCACAATCTGTTGGGGAGGACAATGTGCAGTCCTGGGAGAACTTGACCTCCACAGCACCCAGTCAGCTGTTTGGAGAGGCTCCAGCAGAGGAAGGGGTGGAGCCTGGCAGCCCTCTGCGACAGACCTTGCGCCGAGACACTTCTGTGCTGCAGTCAATGATGATGAGCACTGGCAACCTGGTGAGCTCAGGCCTTGCTACTGCGTACACTGGGCATGCCTCGTTTGTCTTGCTGCCTTAAGCAGCTTGTGACAAAAGTGGACCAGTCAGGCTGTACTGTTGTTTGTTGCGTATGTCTTCCCAGCGGCTTTGCTTCTGTGTGACAATCATTGCGCTTGGCATTTGCAGCCATGGCGTCATGCACTTGCAAGTCTTGCATCAGTCGCAAGTCCAAAGTACAAATAAAAAGAAAGCAGATCACAGCTTTGTGACTTTTCTCAGCACCTTTGGCCTGCTTGCACACATACTCTGCATGTGTGCAGGACATGGATGTACCAGCTGCCATCAAGGATGCAGACAGCACTAGGGAGGCTCAGTTGTTGGAGTCCTGGAAGGCCTATAAGAAGGGCTTTCAGGAGGGCATCGCCCTGTTTAACAAGAAGCCCAAGAAGGGCATTGCCTTCATGCAGGTCTGTTGTCAAGTCTGCTGTGTCATTTTGTGAAGCCAGTTGCGTGCTATCACATTCTTGACATCTCAATTGGGCAAATGACTGATGCTCCCTTTGTTGTTCCACAGACATGCCACAGTGTGAAAGCATCTCAGTTTAAGTACTGATCTTCGCCAGCTTTCAGCCACGACTACATTTACTGATATGCCATCTTTGCCCTGCTCACCATGGCTGCTGGTCACAGGAGCACAACATGCTGGGCCGCAGTCCTGATGAGGTGGCTAAGTTCTTGGCCAAGACCACCGGTCTCAACAAGACTATGGTTGGAGAGTATCTTGGGGAGAGGGAGGACATGTGCCTCAAGGTCATGCATGCCTATGTGGACGCAATGAACTTCAGTGATGCCCAGTTTGACGAGGCCATCAGGTAGGGAGTAGCACAAAGTGACAGCAGAAGCATATACTTTCTTGTTTCAAATTCAGCAAATGTTCACCTGAGACAATGTGATGCTCACGACTGTTCACAAAGGACTGCAAATGATGTTTCAGCATAGGAAAGCTGGTGCAGAATCTGCACCACTGTATGTGGGTTTGTACTGACTCTGCGCTTTCCTTCAAGGACCTTCTTGAATGGGTTCCGCCTGCCTGGTGAGGCACAGAAGATTGACAGGCTGATGGAGAAGTTTGCAGAGAGATTTGTGAACTGCAACCCAGAGGCTTTCAAGAGTGCAGATGTGGCATACGTGCTGGCGTACTCTGTCATCATGCTGAACACAGATGCACACAATCCCCAGGTCAAGGTCAAGATGTCCCAGCAGGTCAGTCTGCTGCACCTCTCATCACAGTGCCCATGCATTGCAAGGGCAGCAACACAATGCACTGCTGCCAATGCTTTGGCACAGTTTCCCTTCAGGACAGATGCAAAAGTGCAGCAAGCAAATCTAGCTTGGACCCGAGCTGCTCCCATGCATGAAGTTGCTGGCAACAGATCTGCTATTGTTCTGTAATGGCTGTATGCAGTGTTCACTGGTGACTTGCTGTGTAAGCTGTGATGCAGGACTTCCTGAGGAACAATCGTGGCATCAATGATGGTGGCGATCTTCCTGAGGAGTACATGAGCTCCCTGTACGAGCGCATCCAGACCAACGAAATCAAGATGAAGGTGGGTTCACATCACAAATGGCATTGCCAAAGCAGACTTCTGGATGCTGAGAACTGTACCAGGATGTTTGCATGGCATGACAGCACAAACGCTTAGCTCGTCCACACAGTGCAAGGGGCTGGAGTTGCTATCTGGACTTGTGCTGCAATGGGAAGTTGCCATGCCTTTTGTTCTGTGCACTAGGACCCTGGCTCAGACCCAACAGCCTTGGCAGCCAGTAGAGCTGCACAGCCTGGGCAGGGCGGTGGCTGGATGGACACATTCCTCAACCTCATACCTGGCAGAAAGCAGAAGATCACTGATGAACCCAACGAAGATGCCATCAAGCGTACTCATGACTATCTCAGGTGAGCAGGTTGTTGCGCTGGTGTTATGCAGACTTGCAGACTAACACAATTCATGCATGGTGCCAAGGCACAGGTTTTGTTCTAGATCACACACAGACACACACAATCTTTTGCTGTTGTAACACTGGACTAACAACCATTTGAAGGTCAGTCTTACAGCACATGAGCAGAGCACAATACTGCACCATGCGTGCCAGGTAAACCTTACAGTATGATAAATCCATCTGAATGAAACTGGCACTGGTGCACAGCACATCGCATCTGTCAGGCATGCGTCGTTGGTCTCATGTGATCCCATCCCAGGTGTCTGCCTGTTGCTGAGCACACATAGCTTGTTTGTGTTTGCAGAGAGAAAGCAAAGGGGGCAACCTTCTTTGAGGCAACTGAGGGGGAGACTGTGCGGCCCATGCTTGATGTGTCCTGGGCACCCATGCTTGGAGCCTTCAGTGTCCTCTTTGAGGAGTTCAGTGAAGGTACACATAGCTGTCATGTGCCCCAGAGATGCAAGATCTTCATCTCTGTACATTTATGCCATGTGGATGTGATACGCATGTGCCACACTGACATTGCATGGTCCCGACTGGGATTGTACCATGTTCTAGCTGCTGGTGTTTTGCACGCATGGGTTGACCAAGAAAGAAAGACAAGCTGAATGTGAGAGCCAAATCCAGCCTTCAACATCTTTAAATTGGACTGCTGCAGGGCCTGTTGTGAATTTGTGTCTGGCAGGGTTTGTAGCGGCCATCCGCATCACCTCTCTGCTGGGCATGGGCATGCTGCGCAACACCTTTGTCACCAGCGTGTGCCGCTTCACTATGCTGCACTCACCGCAGTCCATGCAGATCAAGAATGCTCATGCTTTCAGGGCTCTGCTGATTGTAGCCGATGAGAATGGCAATCACATGCATGTAAGTCAAGCTGCCTTGTTTCCATCGGGGTACAGTGTCCATCCATGAAAAACTGATCTCGTAATTTGCACACCTCCCGTAACTTGATGTGACCAGCAGCTACAAAAACATGTGTGAGAAGGTCCTGCTTTGTCTTGCTGATGGCTGCATCCTCAGCGTCTCAATGTACTGCGCAGACAGCTATCTACGCACGGCCTACGACATTTTTTGTTGTCCGCATTACAACTTGCTGTCTTGCCCTGAAACACTTCTCAATCTAAAGGAGTTTGACATGTAATCTGGGCACACTGCCAGATTGCAAATACACTTGATTCAAATTTGACCAGCTGACCATGATTTTGCAGAATGTGTGGAGTGAGGTTCTGCGCTGTGTGTCTCGATGGGAGCTGCTGCAGCAGCTGCACTCAGGAGGGCCCACAGACGCGCTCTTGTTCTCTCCTCCCCCACCCGAGTCACCAGCCAGCAACCCACTCATGAAACTGCGCGACAGACTCCTGATGAGAACACCTGCACCTTCACGACACTTTGGAGGTATTCTCATCATGTCTGTCTGTCAAAACTTGTGTTGTGTGCTTATCCAAGGCTGACTGCATGCATCCTGCTGTGAGCCCCTACCACCCTGTTCAGGGCAAGCAGGATTTCCTGGATCTCACTGTGCTTTGCGCTGTCTGCCTTTCAGCAAGGCAGTGCATATGACCACGTCGCTCAGTGCTCAGTAGTAGCCTTGTTGTTGGTTTGCAGGTGCAAATGGTCGTGTGGCTGACAGCTTCACATCCATTCATGATGCACCCTTGCACCATACTGGGGGCCGAGGCAAGGGCAAGGATGCAGCAGAGCTTGCTGCACCCCCTGATGCAGTCCTGGCAGAGATCGACCAGCAAGAGCTGAACCGCATGTTTGTCAGAAGGTATGTGACTGATAACCAGCTGTGTCTAAGCGTGGTGCTGAGCGAGCTGTTGTCAGAACTTAGCTGGTGCAGGCGTGGAACCAGCATGTGGGACAGGAGTGAAACCAGCATGTTGGACTCTGCTGGCATTGGCAAATGACTATTCTCAGAAGTGATGTCACTTCTCTGACCATGTCATATGCATATGTTATAATGGATGTTTGATACCGTGTGTTTGCTGTGCTGCATGGTGATGTCATTGCGTGCCATTGCAGTCACTGCTTCTGACGTGCTGCTGTATCTTTGTAGTGACAAGCTGGACAGCGAGGCCATTGTGGAGTTTGTGAGGGCCCTGTGCGCCATTGCTCAGGAGGAGCTGGACCCCGCACATGCTCCCCGGGTCTATGGCCTCACAAAGATTGTGGAAATTGCCCACTTCAACATGAGCCGCATCAGGTGAGCCCTCTTCTGTTTTATCTGTCCCTGAAACTCATGTTGATGTCCCTACTCACCATTGATGTGGCCTGAGGACTGTTGTACACAATGAGCTGTACTTATTATGCAGTTGTAGCATCGTGTTTTGCAGGTTCAATTCATGGCTGATGCTGACTGGGCATTGTTAGTTGTCATGGATAGTTGTCAGTTCTACCAGCTTCCAAATGGACATCATGCTGCTTTGCAGAGAGTGGGTGCGAGGCACATTTTATGACAATCAAGCTCGACTGTCATAGAATG
>JAABUK010002532.1_pt1 | contig 32634 bp, 38 predicted proteins | sample 5559141 | NCBI WGS metagenome assembly JAABUK01 (sample SAMN10711869, study PRJNA513367) | rock metagenome | isolation source: Antarctica rocks | place: Antarctica: Victoria Land, Pudding Butte nord | collected 2016-01-03 | reverse complement strand
TAACTTTTATTATTAAATTACTAAGACTTAGATTATATACTTAAATTAGGTATAAAGTATTAAATCAACGTAGTTAGTCTAATTAAGATAGAATAAAGAATACTTCATTATAAATATTATAGTTAGAAGTAGCTATTTTAGAAATTCAAAGGCTTCTTATAGTTATAGAAGTTAGGAACTTAGTATATATATAAGTATTATCAAGATACTAAGGATAACAGATTACATATAAAGTACTAAAAAAGTCTAAGTAGCTTTATTTTCTAGCCTTTACCTCTGTGGTACCACTCTAAAAGTAGCGTGATAGGGCAAAGTTACTGGAGGTAGTACTGCCATGCAGTCAACCACTGACTACATACCGCCTTTTGACCCGTAGTATCGGTTCACACCTCACGCCATCGTCGTTACGGCATAGCAAGGAGATAAGGGTACGGTGGCACGGCGTACCGTGAACGTTTAAACAGGATAGTATTCAACACCGTCACTTCATTCTACAATAGCATGTAAGGCGCCCAGTATATCTTTTGTCGAACATAATGGACGAAAACAGGATGCGACTACGAGCCTCGTGCAACGCCTGCAACGAGTCCAAAGTGCGGTGCAGCCAGCGAAAGCCAACTTGCACAAGGTGTGAGCGCATTGAAACCGAGTGCATCTACGGTCTGTCGCGGAGGACACACAAGGACGCGCCGCCCATCTCAATCCCCCCGTCGCAGCGGGGAGGGAGGCTTTCGCGGCTAGGGAGGCCTCCGCGGCTCCCGTCCAGTGGTACCAGTACCAGTACCAACAGCAATAGCAACAGTACGAGTGAAATTGCGACCTGGTCCAACGGTTGTGCGATGCCCGACGAACCGGCAGAGGCGCACAATGATAATGCAAACCTCCTCACCGATTACATGTTTCCGACGGCAACCGAAACCGAGTCATTGCCCGGCGCCGCACAGCTGCTGGACTTTAGCGGCCTAGTCACCGGCAGCACCAGCAGCACGGCCATGGCGCCTGGGTACTTCTCAACGACTGGAGCCGAGTACGCCGACCTGGAGTCTCTCTTCGGTGCCAACCACAATAGCGACGCCATTTACATGGGGACGCGTCGGGCACTGAACGGCGAGGGTGAATGCACTTGCCACGCAGGCGTCACGGAGCTGCTGGCGTCAATGCGCGGCGGCGGCAGCAGCTACGACCAGCGCCTGTCGCTCGACGCGCAGCTCGCCAAGCTGAAGCAATGCATCGTGTCGTCCGAGACGTCGATGGGGTGCGCGCACGGCCGCGAGGACTCCGAGCCCATCCACATCATGGCCGTCGCCATGCTCATCGGCTACGTTATTGACGACTTCAAGATGCTCGCCAGCGAGTCCTCGCTGCCCAGGTCATCGTCGTCATCGTCGTCGGCGGCGGCGGCCGAGATGGTGACCCTGGGAAACGCCGAAAGGGGAAGCAAGTCCAATTCCAGCAGGGTCGCCACTCCAAGTAGCACCGACATGTCCCTGGGAGGCCTCATGGAGCCCCGGCTGTCGTGGGGCGTACTCGAACTGGAAGAGGATGATGAGATGGATCTTCGGCAGAGGCTGTACCTGCTGACATTTCGCAAGCTGGAGAGGCTGTTGTCGCAGCTTACACTATATTTACAGGATCTGCACAGCGTGTGGGACAGCCTCCCAGACCCGTCGCGGCACATGGCGTTTGTGATTGCGTGCGATCACACGCGCCTGTGGCTTGAGAAGAAGGCTGGTGGCGTCAAGAGGCTGTTTTCGGTTCCTACGGGAGACGAGACATACAGCGATATGAATCTCGGAATTCAGTCCAGGTCAACCTCGGCTGATGATAAATCATAGTCTTAGTATGATTATATAGATATTCTTAGTTATATATTAGAAGTCTTTATAAGGCTTGTTAGATAAGTAGTAGAAGGCTTTTATAATATTTCAAGTATATATTACTATAATTAAAGGGGTTTTTATCTATCTTTATTTAAAAGTTAATATATAATTAAAAACTCTAAGTAATATTATAACTTTAGTTAGGTATCTATTAAGGTTAACCTAGAAGAGGATCTTATATTTAGGACTTTTAAGATTCCTTGGCACCGAATACGTGATTCCCCCCCTAGGTTTTGTGTATTTGGTGATTGAATTGTCCTCTAGAATATACGGCCTTTTCTTACGTTGGTATCAGACTACATGTGATCGTACTGGCGAAGTATCCGACCATACTTTCAACTGTTGACTCTTTGATTCGTTGTTTGTGGATAGGTTACTCCTTTATAGAAGATTCATTGCCCTGGCCTTTGAACTATCAAAGATGACGATCTTGATTCTCGAGGTCGCTAGCTACGTTTCTAATACCGCCCCCGAGTTTGAAGGCGTACCTTCCGGTTGCTACCTTTGTCGGCCACTTCGCCTCTTCGAGAGCGGCTTTCGCTAGGTTGAATAACATAAGGTCATTTCCCTTCGCTCCAACCATTGTGTCCACCACTGGGAGAATCGAACGGGACCTGCCCCACTGGTATGACTAGTTGAGGAAGATCAATCATCGAGGCATTGTAATTCATGTGACATGCGGATATCCGGGCCGGAGGTTTGTTTTGGTCGTCTCTGTACTTCGGCTCACCACTACCACATGGAAGTATGAGAATGGCAGAAAAGCCAGTCCCCTCATCTGGATGCAAAATCGTATCATTGAACCATTGTCGATAGACTTTGAGCTCTTTAAGCGCTTTCTCAACTTGCCCTTCTGTGACTCCGGCCCCGACGTCCCATATCCAGCGCATGTGACTGGGTACAGCCACTGCTCGCCATAAACCATCTCCGCTGACAGCGTCCAGTACACTTCACCTGATATTCTCATTAGAACATCCCAATTGAAAGTGAATGAATATTAACCTACTTAGCAGACTCGGTGGAATGTGGTACGATTGTCATCACAGCATCGACAAAGTCCGGGTAAAGGCGCTAAGCTCGATGTATCCTATTGCCCAATAGAAAATATGGTTCCATGGGTAGGGTTTCGTTGTCTTTCAATGAAAGCACAGTCTTGATATGCCAAGAGCCTAATGTAGTGAGATTGCTGTGCATTGTTACCAGACGGTTCACCTCGCAAGACGACCGTACTTGTTAGGAAGTCTTTGGAGAGGACACCGTCTTGTTGAAGGAGACGATTAAGAGTCTCCGTTGCGGCACTTATAGGCAAGAAGCTTTTCCTAGACAACACCACAACTGGCACTGCTGTCGTGCTGTCATAAGAGGATTGGGACTCAATTGTGTCTACGAAGGACCAGTGCCTTTTTCAACATACAAAAGCCGCGCGGAGACAGAGAATCGGAATTGCTTGCCTGATTCTCAGAATCAATGTAGTACTTGCTTCGCAATGCTTTGGGTATGCATTTTGCCGATGCTGCTGTGTTGACGCGTGGCATGATGGCTTTAGTGGCCACAGACATAGATGAGCAGTAGGGCCAGTGATATGATCAACGAGGGGTGTTTCAGATTGTTCATAGGGAGGGTAAATCCTGAAGCTTTTGGTGGACACGACGACTCTGTGTGACTCTGCAACGCTGCCGGGTGGAGAACCATGTCGTGCCATTCAGTGAACGACTTCTACTCCACCAGGATTCGCATAGACCTTTCGTTGAGTTCCTTCAAAATGGCCGGGCTGAATCCCTCCATAGAGGTGAGAACATATTTCGATCAGGATGAGAATTCCGATGTAGTACCATAAGTAGGCCTTGGCTTCTAATTCTAGTTAGCGTGTGCAATTTCAATCTTCAGCGCCAAGGAACTTCAAGAGTCTTGCACACGTTGTTAAATCACATCCTCTTCTCAAGATGAAGCCAAGTTGAATGTGGCAATGCATCACCATGCTGCACTTATCTTCACCAGGATCGTATAGCAACATCACTTCAATGGTCCCAGGCGTAGTGAGGTCTTCGAAGCCCCACACAAAATAGCTTATATGACGCTGGCAAAGTACGAGTGGCTACGATAAGTGCATCCCGGAGTTTCATTTTAGACTAAATGCTTGGGTCTCAAAACATGTCCTGGAAGCCGCAGCTTGTTGGTTCTGGAATTGTACTGACGTTGTCTGTTACTTGCAACATTGGTCTTGTAAAGTGGTGCTCAATCCAAAGTCATGTGTAGTCGTATAAAGTTTCATACGACCATTGGAAGGTTATCAGCCCAACGATCACAACTCATAGACCAAGACTTATATGGACATATTCTGTGATCACTGACGTGCGCGATTTAGCTACTTCCGGTCACGGGCATCTGAGAGCAACAAGAATTATTCAGCTGTATGTGCTCTAGCGGGATTGATTGGGGACCCCATCGCTAGACTAGCCTGCACCTTGAGAGTATCTCGCAAGAAGGGTGTCCTGCTGTTCTTCAGTCCATGCGATCGCTCGTGGTCGCCTTAGCCATGCCAATCCAGCATCCCTTATGTTCGCCAAGGCCGATGGGATTGCCCAATGGAAGCTTTATCTGCCGTATCATACAATGCCCACTCGATACCCTTCGCAAACGAATATGGAATACATCTTGCAACACCAACACGATTTTCACCCCGAGCCTCTCCACTGCATCCATCCATTCGAGAGCGTCATTGGCCTCGACGGCGTGGCAGTGGACTGCGTTGCTGGTCAAATGCATTTTCATGCCTGTGAGGATCTTGTTCCATGTCAAGCCGTTGTTGCCGGGTAAGCGGTGGACGATATGTTGGCAGATCAGTTCCCGTACTCGCGTCTGTGTGATATGTTGGAGCATTGGAGTGGTAGGAAGGAGGCTCTGACGGTGGAGGATTATCGGAACGGCCAGAGGAACCTTCTCGGCTACCAGAGCGGTCGGAACGTGCGTGGCCGTCGGGATCGAGAATGGTAGAGCGATGTCGCTCGTTCGGATCACCTTCACGACGACGGTCCTGTTCTGGTACTTCATCAGAGCGACGTTCAGCTGCTGGTCGATTGGGTGGTTGACCCGGTGGATCTTCATCGGGATTTGAATCAAGTTCAACACCTTCGCTCTGCAACAACGCCTGTCCCTCTCTCCGCAGTACCCGACGGTCTACTACATATTGTCTCCCTTCCGCCGTATTACTGGCTGCTCGACGTCTTGCCCCCAACTCACGCCATTGATGATTCCACCTTTGCACCCTCTCTTTGATTCGTTGCATTGTAGGTGAGGGACCGAGATGAGTATACTCTCGTGTCGCTAATGTCTAAACGTGGGCGAGGATGTTTGGATGTGTGGCGAGATCGTAAGGCTGTGGACCAGTCGAATTCCCAGGTTGCTGGTCGAGTGCTTGTTTGTTCCTACACAGTGTATAGATCGGGCCTGGGTGTCAATTGTATGTGGACTAATCTTTCTGAATTGCAGGCTTGAATGTGGTCTGTTTGAGAACATGATGGGCAGCACCGCTTCTAGGTATCTTTACTCATATGAGCGAAGATAATTCTGGCGATATGTACCTCGACATCTGGGACAGCTAAATATGTCTGCGGTCATGTGTATGGCTTTTGTTGAGTCTCTGCTACGCACACAGATGTTTCGCTATTCTGGTCTGCTGACTATATTTTCCGTCGATCGTTTGGCTATCATGTGAATATTGCTACGCACGTTGCGAGCCCGATTACTGGGACGTCAGTCGTGGGATTGTGTATCTTGAGGTTTCATGATATTGGAATTTACGCCCAATAGTTTGGAATTGGCATGATTCTATTAAAAAATGCTGGGGCAGGCTGCAACCCCTATTTCTATTCCCTGCGACCACAACTGGATTGCCTCCATATTTCAAAGTAAGTGCTAGATATCCAAAGCCGTCGAAACTCACCAGATACAGGTCTTTCCTACATCCGTCAGGCCTGAATGTAGAATTGACGGATACGTACGACCTCGCCGACTGACCTCCCCCCCTTGGTGGTAAGCATCTCGACGACCCCTGATACAAATACCAAAGAACACGGCTGACTCTTAGATCCTTAGTGGAATGATCAATAGTATCATACTCAGCAACATCCTTGCCTTCAGGCTCCAATTGCGTTTACATCGAGTTTCAATCTCGGGCAGGTCACGGGATATAGAGATGTTTTCAATCACACAGTCTGACGTGTACACCGCGGTATCTATCGTGCAGACCATCGTCGAGTGTAAAGTAACAAGCGGACGTCTGGACTTTGGGAACGAATCCAGCGGCTAGAGAGATGGTGGATAGAATATGCCCGCACGATCTCAACTTGTCTCGGCGTGGCTTTACGAAAATGTAAGGTCGGATACCAGCTACGTCCTCTTTCCAAGCTTAGCACACACCCTCGGATCCTATTGAGTACTTTCGAAGAAGAGACCGACCTGCAAATGCATGTCTAGCAGTTGGGCTCACGCTGGAGTAGATTTTTGGTGTTCTTTCCAGCCCTTTTCTCAACCTTGAATAGATTATGATAAAATCCAGAGACTCAGACTCTCCTCGAGCGTATGCTCCCCTCGAATGGGAGCTAGTTATAAACCTAGCTAGCTACATTCCACGGAAGAATGGCGAACTTGCTATATATGCTAAAAGGTTCCAGCATGATAGTAATAGGTACCATGAGATTATGATCGATGCCGCTGAGCTCGCTTTCGCCCTCATCCAAGTCAATATCCAATAGCAATTTCATCAGAGAGCGAAGCTGGGTACTTTGGCGGAGAATGTGCGAGCTGAACGGCAGGTTATATAGCACCAAGACTTCTTTGCTATCCAAAGCTTATTTCAGGCGTTTCCTCTTATATATACAAGCGTCGCCGCTTACCCTGCCATATCTTCCTGTATATCGTTGACCTGGACCAGAATGTCGAAGTATGATAGTCAAAAAACACCGCCTTATTTGCAGCATAAGTAGAGCCATTGCCACATTTCGTCCAGGTAAATCCTCTCCTTATCCAGTAGCATCGACATCGAAGATCCTCTCAACGTCTTCCCACCTCCCCTCCTTGCGCTTCTCCCAATAGCTATCTTTCCCTCCCTTTGTGACCCACACCTCCTCGCCACCATCGCCGCCTTCCACTTTCTGGAACCATTTCGGAATCGACGACACCCCTTCCTCTTCCATAACCTTTCTGCGTTTCCGCTGTCCTTCTTCGAGCCTCATTTTCAGCTTTTCAGCTTGATCGAGATCGCCGTCCTCAGCAGCTCGCTGATCAGGGCGTAAGCGGCTGTCTGTAGGCGGTATTTTGTCCCTTTCCAGGGGCGTAATCTCGTTGAGGGAGGAAGAGAAGGTGGTGAAGCCGTAGCGTTTCGCAGCGTCCGGGACTAGAGAGTCGGCAGTCCATATGGGTCTTTCATTACTCCTTGGTTGACCGTGTTCAGTAATCGTCAGGGACGAAGTCCATTTGCCAACCAATCCCAGGGTCAGCTTATCACCGTAGACGTCAAAAGTTTCAGCTTCAACATCCTCGCTTCGACCCGAGAACATGCCTTTAGGTTTGAATGTAACGATAGCTTTCTCGCCGGTAGTCTCGTTGACAACAGTCATGGTACCCACAGGCTCCACGTACTTTTCGCCCGCGATGATGTTGCGGAGGAAGCTCGTTGCTTGGGTCCAGCTGAAGTGCTCTCCCGAGGATTGCAAGGCGACCCGAACTTTGCCTTCCGTGATCAATTCTGCGGATTTCCCCCAGAACTTCTGCGTAGGCAAGGGTGACTGCGCGAGCGTCCAGAACTCGCTTTCGGCTTGGCAAGCTATACGAACAGGACGGTGCGAGACCTTTTCGGACACAAAACGAAAGCCTTTGTCTTCACGTACAAGCTCGAAAGTTTCGCCGAGCATTGGGTTGAATGGTTTGCGGATAGCGCGCTCTTTGACGCGAGCGCTGGAGAGATTGGATATGGCAAAGGCGGTGACGTAGATAAGACGCTCGATACTTGACTTGGCGTTCTTTGTAGCGTCGTCCAATAAGGTGGAGTATTCCAGGATTTCCGAGACGCGTTGGAGAAGGGAGATGGGCTCGTTTGACGACACAGGCATCGAGATGGATGAAAGATCTTTGCCCACATTCTTCCGTAGGTGGCCAATAATGCTGGGTGGAAGAACAGTGGGAGGGGTTAAGGTGGTTCTCCTTTTGATCGGATCTGCTGGTAGAGGTATGAGAGACCTCGGTTTCGGAGGGAACAGAGGATTAGCCAATTGACGGTGTGACTGGTGGTCGCTCACGCGGCTGGGTTCTTCGACCTCGCTCGCAGAAGAGTCTGCATCGCTGGCAAAGCCGTGATCTTCCTCGTCATCGTCTTCGTCAGATTCATGGTGTATAGCTAATAGTTGCGATTCGTTCAAGCCTTCCGCGTCAAAGAACTCGTCAACGGATCCTTGAGTGTCAATACTGTGACGGGATGTAAGAAAATGTCTTGATGGGGTGCGCCGCTGCTTGCTCTCGGTAATGAGCAAAGCCATATCCGCGGCGATGGAGTCCAGGTCTCTTAATAAGGACATACACCGACCGTGCACGCCTTGTTCCTCCAAATCTTCTGGATGGCAGTGCAAGGGTCTGCCCTCTTTGACGAAAGTTGTTGTTTTGATCGGAGTTGGGGGCGCTATTGTCAAAGATTTTGTTGAAGGTGTCGCTGAGACGCTTCTGAACATCCCCGGCATTTGTCTAGATTCGCTACATGGTTTGCGTTTCCAGAAGGCCTTCCGCTCAGGCCCATTGAAGTATCCACCGTTCATGCTCGGCTCCGAAGGGCTTCCTGAAGTACTAGATGTAGCAGAAATGGGATTCGATTCTACTCGTGCGGGGGGTTGTAGAGTGTCCAAGGGCAAGTATTTGGGATCTGTGTCAATAGCTAATAGCTTTGCTACATCTCGTGAACCCTTTAGCCGGTTTGCGAGTTTTTCAACCTTGTCCCATTCGCTCTCTTCATCAGGATTCACGGGTGCCGTAGATATTCTTCTGCCTCTTACCTCTAGTATGTTTGAGGTAGCTGGTGTAGCAGGGCTTGTGGCAACCCGTGCAAGTTCAAGGGCGTTCTTCCAGGCCTGGAACTCCTTCTGATTGGCGGCTTTCAGATGCCATACCTCAGCTCCTGAATCGATACTGATCTGCCTAATCTTGGCGTTCGCACCAATTACAGCCAACGACAACGGTATCGCACCCCTGACCGCTCGACTGTTCCGGTTTTGATAGTACGAAAGTGTGGACGAGGCATAGTCGAGAGAGAAAAACCTCCTCGCCCAACCTTGATGCTTCTTTCGTCGTCTCTTATGCAACATACCTGTGAAGAAATTTAAAGCCTCAATACTTTCACATCCAGCGTCCGCATTTCCTCTTTGCTCATCGGAATTGTGGTGTGCCGAAGTGGATACACTGATTCGCTGAACAGGATCCGATGACTGGTGTTTTAACGCCGGTCTTCTTGCATTCGACGTGTCTTTGGGACTTATAGTACTTTCGAAAGACACCCCTTGTACATGATGCTTATGATGACTAGACTGCGGAGGGGAATCCGTGGGGTAGGTCAACAATACAAAGGTGGCTGATTTGGCAAAAGACTTGGCGAAGGTATTATCAAAGACCAAAGCGTAATTTCCACCTCCATCTTCAGGCACATCAAATGTTCCACTTGACACTTTGTTTGCCTCGCATGTCCCATACCATGATATCAACTTCAGTCCAGTGCTCTTCAACTTTTCAATCGCGGTCGACGTCCCAATTCTTGTAGGCTGCAACTCTTGTATTGTATCGTCTGAATGCAGCCCTGGTGTTGGCGGCAATTCAAAAGTTGCCGATGGTAGGTTTGGTGTCTGACCAAGGCCTGAGCCAGGATGTTTGAAGATACCGAAATTGATAGACTTCTTTGTAGGCTTGATGCTCCATGAAATAGTATGCTTGGCTTTAACATTGACATAGCGGATCAGGTAGGCCTGTCACAACAAGTCAGTCAGCGCTATTGAGCTGCCTTCTTGACGTACCTTGCTATGGATCTCGAGCTGCTCCATGCCTGCCATGGTAGCCCAGTGTTTTGAGGATCCGAGCCAGCGAGAACCACTACAGATAGGCTGTCATATCTAACGAAGGTATCGGCGCACGTCTGGCACATAGTCAGGACAAGATAGCTCTCAAACCAAGAATGCAGGCAGCAAGTAAACAGGGAAGACATCCGAGGCACAACAAAGCATTCGGACGGACGTCGGCTTCGGGAACTCCGGTTTCCGAAAAGCTAGCGTGTGTATGTTTCGCAACGGAGACACGATACGGACGAGATTTGAACCGAAAGCGATGTGCTTACTACTTAGTAGTACTCAAATGATAGCTCTAGAATGATGTAGAATTGTAGGTAGGGTAATTCACTCTCATTCTACTTCCTATAATAAGTATCATGGCCCCCCTGGTCGCCCGTGACACACTATGATTTCTCATCACAATACAACTTAATCTATCCCAATCTGAGAGCAGGACCACCAAGCATCAGAGCCAGACATGGCGAACCAATTTAAACCTATCAAAGTCTGGGGCAAGGGTGGCCCTAACCCGCCCAAGGTCGCCATGATCCTTGAAGAACTCGGGATCCCCTACGATGCCGAATCCGTCCCGATGACAGACATTAAAAAGCCCAGATACCTCGCCGTCAATCCTAACGGCAGGCTCCCATCTATCCACGACCCTAATACTGGCATCACCCTCTGGGAGTCGGGCGCTATTGTCGAGTACCTCATAGAGCGCTACGACACTGAGCGCAAATTGAGCTTCGAGCCCGGCACTGCAGAGGCCTACCATGCCAAGCAGTGGCTCTTCTTCCAGGTCAGTGGGCAAGGCCCTTACTACGGCCAGTACGGTTGGTTCCGGCTATTCGCGCCCGAGGAGCTACCCCTGGCCATCGACCGGTACGCCAAGGAGGTGAACCGCGTCACGGCCGTGCTGGAAGGGCACCTAGGCAAGCAGAAGGACGGCGAGGCGTGGCTCGTGGGAGGCAAATGTTCGTATGCGGACATTGCCTTCATCTCGTGGCAGATGACTATCGCCAAGGTGACCAAGAAGGAAGAGTACGACGTAGACAATTATCCCCACGTCAAGGCCTGGCTTGCTAGGATGCTAGAGCGGGAGGGCACCAGAAAGGGGTATGAGAGCAAGCAGGTGTTGCACTAGAATTTTGCGACTATCAAGGCGGATTCAGAAAGAGATTTCTTGCAACGGGAATACATGTTATTGATGCGTATCATTTCGATACAGAATGTGGTACTTCAAGAAAATACGATCAGGTCGTCCAATCTATTACGTTCAGATTCATCGCAAATACCTGTCAGGTACTACTTCAGGCCAAAGATGAGACTGCTTGATTCATTTACAACGCCGTCAGGATGATCAATGGCAAGCATAGGAAAGGTAATGACATCGTACTTCAGACAAATAGCGTATGGTAGCATACAGATCTCGAAAGAAACGTGTGAGCCATCCAGGAGGTATGGCCCCTTGAGGAACGATACAGATCATATCCACCAAGTGTAAGTAAGTGCACGGGGGTGTCAAGGTAGGGATTCGAGGGTGCCAGATTTGGAAAAGGGGTTGTCAGCGGAGCGGTTACTCATTTTTCACCCTGCTGAAACCGCATGCACTCCATTCGACCAAAATGTCACTCAAACATATATCAGATAACATGGACCCTATAAAGTGCGTCATACCGTCTGACCATTTGTCAAGGAAGCAGTCTCCGCCAATGGAAATGCAGTCGTCAAAACGCTTTGCCAGTTGCGCGCTGAAACAGGTACGAGCCACCCTCATCGACCGCTATGCAACATTGGGAAAATGAAACCTGATAGAGATACGCTCATCTGCTATCCGCCTCGGATGACGCCATTTCACAGCACGCCGAGCAATTGAATTTGTTTTGAATAAATTGAAGTATGCAATGAGAAACCCTCATAATCACCAACAGAAACACTAGTCGCCCTAGCATACTTGCTTATGCTCCATACCATTGCGCCTGCTTTTCCGCACGACGTCGCATCATCTTACGACGGATCCAGAGGACGACGAGGGTTAGTGGGAGGAGGACACAGACGATGAAGACGCCGATGATGATTGCATCTATTAGCACAGTAGCTGTTAGCTCTATATTTTTTTGGCTGTGTCAGGGAATGAATGGGATGTTGGGGATATTGAACAAACCTTTCTTCATCGTGGCTGTTGTGGCGTCGGAGAAGAGGCGTTTGGATAAGCTGTTAACAGCGCTGCTGTTTTGGTGGACGTCCATTTTGGTACGGGATCTTGGTTTGGTTGTGTTTGGATTTCTGGTTTATATTAATGGAAGCGGTGATAGCGATGAGGTTTGTGGAAATGGGACCGAAAGGCAGTGATTGTGGTCTCTATATTACTGCTGAGGTGGATTGCCTGCTTTGTTCGTTCTCTAGCATTGTTTTCTGTTCAATGGATCCTTTTTGAAGCAAGGGTGTAATGGGCATAAAGGTGGGAAGGGAGACTTTCTTTGTATGGTGGTCAAGGGCCTCTCACATACATTGTCTTCTACTCGTTGTCTTATTCTTGAATACGATTTCGACTTTCGATTGTTTCTCAAACACAATGCCAACACGGAGAGACCTGCCCGCAGAATTAGCATACTCGGTCTCCACGATGTTGAAGCAACGGGAGTATATCAGGGTGAACTTTTATTCCATCGAGCATCGCGTTTCAAGCTGATGAACCAAGGGCCTCTTGTAAGTTCACTAGCCACAACATTTGAAATGATGAACCACAATGAGGAAGGAAGAATTGTACCTCCCAAAGTGCCATCAACCCATTTCACGGTGTCATTTTTAACATCGAGAGTAGAGTACATCATAGCCATCGCATTCCTGTAAAGGCAATTTTTTGACCTTGACTTGGTTGTTCTTCCGAGGCCAACTCAGTCACAAGGTTTGGAAAGATTGGAGCAGCCATGAAGACGCACTATATCTGATAGGTCCCAAACATCCGAGAACTTGTGACCATCGGAGTCAAGCAGGCCAATGTCGAACGACGAGACAATATCCTCTATGCTGCTGATTATCTCCACACCCTATAGTAGTTCTGATGGCGACCCTGATGCCTGAGATTTGTCGTGCTAATAATACCGTAATGCCTGGTGACTCTGGGTAACACAATGCGCTTTTGGGAACGAGAACAAAAGTTGTGAGCGAGGAAGCAATGCGTATTGTTGAAACGAAATCAAGCTCCATACCGAGCTATATTGATATAGAATAGTAAAACTTTTCATTGTGGAAGAATTTTGGTAAGGCAAGAAACTCGTTTTTAATGGATCTGGGACTGTCATGAGGTATAACGTATTTGTTTTGATATACTGACGTCGTATGAATCAGAATCGGAGCATCTACTTTCTTTTGTAGTACCCAGATCCAACTGACGATAGGATACAAAGCGTGAGGGGTTTGAGCTATCTTTGCCTTTCAAGTCGGCCTCGTGGTCAAGATTTGGGGTATCGAATGCGTGCTCGGGCGTCTAGGTTGGATCCCAGCCATTCAATGACTGGAGGCTACAACGCAAATAGAACAGAAGCGCACGTCAAAGCGTTAAACATTGTAGATCCAAACTTACTCTCTTAGAACTTACACTCAGCAATCGCTCTCGTACACAATGACTCTAATTCTTTTGGTCGTGGCAATCCTCCATTTCCTTTGCTCCATAGTGCTTGCAGTAGCACCACCTGCTCTGACATTTCCAGGCCGCAATCCGATAGGAATACCTAGCCATGCTCCTAACCTCACGCTCCCACACAGCCTAACGTAAGTAAAAAACCACTGCAGAATAGAGGGTCATACGGAGAACTCACAGCCTTCAGCTCCTTGCCTCGAGACCCTCTCTACTACGACGTCCCCCACTCCCTCGGCCAAACCATCAAGTTCTACTCTTACGGCCCCAAGCTCCCTCAAGCCAACACAGCGGAGTGCCTGCTCGCGGCCGCTATTGTAGTCATAGATCATCTCCAGGATCCCAACGTAGGTGAACAAGAGATAGGGAACCAAGAGCTGAGATATCACATTGGCAATGTATTTTTGGTGCTACATCCGGGGGTTGATGCTCCAATGACTTGGAGTATGTGGAGCTACACAATTTCAGGGCTTTATTGGTTCGGGAAGGAGTACGAGTTTTTAGACATCGAGTTTGATGTTACTGAGGCAGAGCATCTGCAGGCGGTGGGGACGGGTATGTTAGAGAGTCTGTGAGAGAATGATGGGGCTGGTATAGTCGATGGATACTGCAGAGGAGACCGTGGATCTTCTATTACGTCTAAAGCAATTCGCGCACCTGCCATTCGTGGTGTACAGAGGTGTGTATGTCTCGAAGAATCCGATATAAAGCCCTTCAACAAGCCTTTCCATGGTGCGTTAGTGTAGTTCGAGCCGCCCCGGAGCCCTCCAATCAGCGCTAGAGGACAACCGCCGAGGAGCTTGTTAGAGGGAAATCCTAATTACAGCCCCTCTGCCTACAAACACAGCCCCCACCCTGTAAAGACTCCCCCGGGACTTATCATCAGGGCGCAATAAGAGACTATGTCAAATACCCTGGGAAGTCGATCAAGAGTTATGCGCCTTTATTGTGGATTTCCACGATACAGGAATCTTGAACATCGGCCTAAGAGCGTAGAAAATATATCAAACTATGCACGCCAAGTGGCTAGGTTAGGTTACGCCTTGGGCAAGTCACGGCGAAGTTCTATATGTAAGGGGGCGGCTCAGCTACACCCTTTAATCGACCACTCGCAAGGGAAGTGTCCAACGTAGTTTCGAATCACTGGTCCACTGCTCTTGCGTCGAGGCAAAGTGCCTAAGGTTCTGACACTCAATACAATTTAGTCCTATCGATACACAGTCCAGCTTGTCGGGCTTCATGTTTGGATCATGTCCGCGCTAAACATCGTTTCGAGTCTCCTCATGGAGCTAAGGTGGAGAGCATTTTCATGCAGGTTCCTGTTTCAGCGTTCCGCTCTCAAGTACAGAGATCGTCTTCTCTTGGCTGCCTGATGCCTTCTCGCTTGCTGAGTCTATATATCTAACTCGAAATCACTGTCTTTAGCTTTGATCATCTCAATACGCCTTTCGCTTCGCAGTTACTGATCGCTTAATACCTCCTATAATCGCCCATTAAGCCATTTCCATCATTCCCAATGTTGATCTTGGTACTTACATCTGTGCTTCTTATTGGAGCTACCTGTGCTTCACGATCTCTTCAGCCAAGTAAGCTGTGCCTTAACCTCGCAAATTAGGTGAATAGTAGTGTACTGACACACGCAGCAGCTTACTCAAACCAAACGTGGATAGCCCCGTCCGGAGCATCAGTTACGGAGTGCCCTACTCATTGCCAACGATATCCAATGGGCTTGCGTCATGTGTCCTGGGTTCAGATATCAGACGTCACAACGGTAATTGCAGAAACACATGTGATTGTCGTTCACAACAGAACAAATACTACACGGACTTCTACCATACATAACGCGGACGTCGATCGTGCAATGTATTCCACTCCTAAAACCAATCAGGCTGGCACAGCGATAGCTCTAATATCCGAGAAGTTTGGGGATGGTGCAAGTTCCCTCTCCAATCGCACCATGTAAGTTAGTCTGAGCTCAATCTCGAATCTCGCTAAAAGGGCTGTATATCAGAGCATATCCGACAACTACTTACTTTGACTATGACTCTACTTATGTCTTGTGCGGTACGCTTCCAACGGTTACCAGCCGATCAGCAACTTGCCTAACATACCAAAATTGCGCCGATACGGAGAATAACTTTCCTCCCGTTTCCAATGGCGGAGCACGAGGATTGCCATCGCATCCTCATCTTCCTGAAGGCATTCAACCTGACCTTGACACAATCCGAGATCCCAAAGGGTTAACTTATCATCCAATGGTGTTCGATGAATGTGACTACTCAGACATCATAAAATCACTGTTCCCTAATCTTGGATTATGGTCTTGCGAGGCCCTCAATTATTGTGGTAGACCACCCAACCACAAGGACATTGTGTTAAGCCGTGCTCTGTATCTCACAGCCACTTCGACTTCGGTGGAAGTAGGTGAAATCGATCCGAGCAGCACGTCGGTTATCCCACGACCTCTCAACTCCCCTACAGTATCTATTGCTACGCAAACAAAGTCCAGTGTACCCATACCGACTTCACCAACTTCAGCATTATCCAACCTGGACACTGTCCTTCCACTTGTACCATCTCGTTCCACAGGCAACGTTACCGGTTCAAGCCCTCTCCAAATTGCTCCATTTTTGGCCACAACCAGTGCCCTCGACGAAGCCTCAGCCGGATCAGAGGTCCTTCCACCCACTCTCACAACCTCTAACCCCGCAGCCGAGATAGCTACCGCTGCACAACGCATATTTGCAACAGTGTTTAACCTCCCAGCAGCTGTTCCCGTGCCCGTGACTTCGTTAGACGCCAATGGTAACAACGTGGTATCCACCAGTCTTTCCACAAAACTTGCGGTTGCGTCCCAGGCCCCAGCAACTTTAGTCCCGTTGGCTGTAAGCTCTACCGACGTTCGAGGCAACCTTGCAGTCTCAAAAAGCTTTGTCGCAGCCATTGCGATCCCAACATTCTCCACGCACGCTCAAGCCCAAACAGCGGTTACTACCAGCCTCATCACCGCGACTGGAGGCGCCTCCATATCCAACATCATTTTCCCAACTTATGCGCAAGCCCCTATTGTTTCCAGAACCTCATACTTACCTGTCATCATCCTCACGACCACCAACGCCCGAGGCCCTCATATTGTTACCACATCACCATTGCTTACAGCCACAGTCCACGACGCAGCTGATACCCCCGTCACGACCGCACCAGCTATATCCGGTACCGAGATCTCACTTACGTCGGACGGTGCAAATGCTTTAGGAGGAACGAGTACAGAGTGGCTAGGTGGCTCTAATAGAAGTTCGACTAGCACAGGGCCGCAGGCATATACGGGAGATGCTCAAAGCAAACATAGCGCACTGTGGGTAGAAGCAGTGTTAGTATTCATCGGACTTGGGATTGTAATGAGACTGTGATCATTAGAGACGTTACCATTCAAGATTATATTAGCTAATCCACATAATCATGATATCGTAGAGAGGGAAATCTCCCATTCCCTCCTGGAGCAAAGTAGCCGAGTCTAAGCGTGAATCGGAATGCTCCAACGAAGGACTGCGTGCGTCCACATCTTCGAATACTAGCCACCAACCTTGAGTAATGCATTTTAAAGCACCACTAAATCCCCGCCAAAATCCTCTCTACCCCCTCGACCTCTAATTCGAAATCTTTGAAAATCGTCCATTCTCCAATAGTACCATCTGTTTTCCATAACTCAAAGATCAATCCTCGAGATCTTCCACAAAATAAAGACACAGGTGCTGACATAAGCTGGAGCCATACCGATCCCCAAGCACAAAGCACGATCGCAATCGATTGTATCCAACACAACACTAGCTCAATACTAAAACTAGACCAATCCAATAAGCTCAACAAGGTAAAGAATCGCGTTATCAAACTGTCCCCTCTACAAATCAAAAACATACCCAGCTTTTGAATAACACACTCTCCAGCAATTTCTCCGACCAAACGCTTACAGAACGAACTGTCATAGCGCGAGATAACAGTTAAACAAAGTCGTAGAAAACAAACATTCCAGCATCCATGCATGAGTCGTCTCGACATCACAAGATCTCCTCGTCGCAGACGCTGGTATAGCTTTACCGATACCATTCATGGGTAAGGTATGGGGTTTGACCAGGCTGACGAATACAGCTGGATTGGCCTAGCTAAGCTTCCACGCAAGAATGACTTGCTTGCATGCAGAGCTATGAATAAAATGCAGTGACAACCGCCTCCGAGGAGGTTTGAAGAATGAAAATTTCTATGAGAGATGGTTATAGTATTTGTGTAGACTGCCCGGGTCTATATTTTCACTAAATGTTGAAAGCGCTCGAAACGCGCCGGGAATTGTTCCACATGAAATGCCGTGCCGTTGCACCCCCAACTCCAGGAATGGGCAAGACTTGGTATCATAATGCTAATGTTTCCCAAAAAAGCAAGTCATTCCATGTGCGGCAATGGCAATAATCCTCATTATCACATTAGATGCCTGTGAATGTCGTTGCTTTTCGTGCATTTCCTCTCCGTCATTTGTCATTAGTTATCATGATTCTGCAAAACCGTCAGTCCCATACCGACCAAGCCAATCCAGAGCGACAGGTGACTCTTACGGTAGTGTATCGAAGACTACCTCGTTTCTCTCATAATGTCCCACGAACCCACCCTGCAGCACTCTTTTCAGGCCTTGCAGGCGATGTAACTTCCACCACCGGTCGATCCTCATCACACCGCCCTTCTGTATCTTCACCACCATCCGCGACCCATACCGTTTCCCTGACTCCTGATCAATAGCATTCTGATACCTGGGTCCATGAGTGGGATGCTCCACGCTGTTGAGGATGTCCGAGAAACTCGTTCGTAGCGATTTGCGGTCCGTCTTGGAGAGATGGTGCGTGCTGATGCTCGCAATAGCCTGGAGGGAGTGGATGAGTTGATCGGTGCGGCGAAAGGCCGGGTACAGACGGATGAGGTTGGGCTTTTCAGATTCCGAATCTGGATCAGCGACGAGATCCTCGACAGAGTAATCGGCTAGACTGTCCTCATCTGGGTCGATTCGCTTGAAAGATTTCTCGAAAAGTAGTGCTATGTTCTCGCCGGCTGCGATCTGTACAGCTGGGTAAGATGATTCGATCTGCTCTGCAAAAGCCTCGATGGCATCTTCGGACTGGGCAGAGACGTCATCGAGGAGGGTACATAGGAACCCCCACTCTACGAGCGCTGCAGCAACAGGCTCGGGCTCGTCTGGTGCATCAATTGTGTGGCCGTCGCTGGATATGATCTCCAGCAGGAAGTCCATATTTTCCAGGATCTCATCGTCCGAAGCACCACCCCAGAAAGTACAACTACCGAGAGCGTGGACAGCAGCAGTCTTCACGGTTGTGGATAAAGAGTGTGAAATGGCTCGCTTCAGGGGCGTAGACGCGGTGTCGTATATGAGGTCGGAGGGAGATGTGATCAGGGTCATCGTAATAGCTGTAACAGATTATGAGCTTAGGGTTATAAGATGAGGTGCACGGAAAGAATCGCCTTTGAGAGCGAGGACCGTCTCTTTATCACTTTTCTCCTCCTTGATACTCTTTAAGAACGACACGACAAGCTCTGCTTCCTTTCCCCGTATTTCATCCTCGCAGTATTGCGCCGTCAATAGATGCACATAAGTCTTATAGCATTTCTCGCGGCCTAGGATGGTGCTGCCCTTCCTGGCAAGGATCTCCTCGATTCTGTCTGCCAGCTCTGCTTGCCAGGCATCTGGTAATTTATCCACGCTGTCGCCGTTAAGCATCTCACTAATAGACCCCACACTAGAAAAATCAATTAGCACTGCGGACAAACATTTCAACGCGGTAGGGCCTGAGGCAACTGTAGGTAGCCGTGAAGTGCTGCGTAGACGGGAAGGTCCTCACCTGAAGGATGTTTCATCGCTGAGTTCTCCATTCTCTTCGTCGTCGGATCCTGGGCTGCTGTGTCCTCTGCTCCTGCTTGCAGCGCGCGACGACGAAGCTGGTGATGCAAGCCTGGAAGTGGCAGGGGAAGACTGCTTGGAGCGCGCCTTGCGAGATATTGACTTATTGCTCTCGAGAGCCTGTCTGCGCAAATCGTGCATATTCTGGTCGACGCTGAAGTCACCTCACAAGCTGTGCAAAAGCGATGTCGTTTGCAGTGTCAGAATCGTCGTACTCGTTGCTATTTGAAGTCTAGCAGGTATCTGAGGTCTTGAGGCAGGAAATGTATTCGTAAAATCATTTGTCTCGAGCGGAATTCGTCAGTAGCGCAAGGCTATCAGCGAAGATTGATAAAATCTATTGAAGCTTGCAATGTAGTGTGAAGATTACAAGTCACCATGTCCGGCCTCGTGCGGTCCAAACGTTCTCTCGCCGAAAGAGGAAACGCTTCCTTTCGTCAATTACCTTAGTTCTATGCCCGAAGGCTAGCATATGGCTGGGCATCCATGTTTGATGGTCTAAAAGTCCCTGATCAACGAACGAGACATCTGATGCATGCTACGCTGATTCAGAAACATATTAAATCATCTCGAGATTGACTTTCCCTGTCAATCTTATTCCCTGCAAAAATCCAGCATCCAGCGCCGCGCTAAATATCAAACATTGCCCGTCAATGCATCACTTTTCGCCTTTCCATGCCTTCCCCGTCATCAGCGGTCCCGCCTGATGTTGCACTTCCTCAGATCTCAATGTCAATTCCTAGGTCCATAGAAGCGATAATCTCGTCGTCCATGTTACGGTTACCAAGGATTGGCATGCCCGAGGCTGTGAACTTCTTCTGCGGGCTTGGGAAGTTCCGTTGGGGCTCCTCCTTTTTGGGGGTGGAAACAGAAGGTGTTACGGATCGGCTGATGTCACGGCTCCCACCATTTTGCTTCCCGCGGTGAGGAGCCAGCGTATCATTAACATCATGATGAGTCTTCGCGTACGTCTTGACTCGCTCAAATGGGTTCTCGTCAGCCTCTCCTCGCTGGACAGCTTCACGGGCCAGCCGCTGGGCCTTGCGTTCTGCAAGTTGAGCTTTCCGGACCTCTTCGCGATTCTTCTTGCGGTTGATGAGATTCAGTTCGTGGAGACGCTCTTGCTGAGTGAGCGCGGCAGGTGCAGGAGCAGCAGCTTTGGGGTCAACGAGATATGTGCCGTATTTGAGCTTTGGTCCATTCAGAGCGGCCAGCTCCGCATCACACTTCGCGACCGCTGCTTCGTCTTCGCGCTCTTCGGCGATCTTTCGACGATTGATGATGCTAGCGTGCTCAAGGGGAGCGGCACGGTTCGAGAGAGCACCCGAGCGACGTAACTTTTCCTGCAGTTCTTCGTCCGTGAAGCGGTGGTTGATGACGGAATTCATGTCGTCAAGTTTTGACTCGAGGAACGGCTTGGTAGGAAGGGGCTTTCCTGCATCATCCATGAGGTTCTTGTAATTCGCCACCTCGGCCTGGACAAATCAGTACTGTGGTCCAAAAACGTATAGACTCACCAACCTCTGTAATTGACGAATTGGAGATTCCGTTGAAGTGAAAATCTTTCAAATTCCCGTCCAGCATAAGGTGGATGTGTTGATTAGTGACAATCTTCTTCCCATTCGATTTCTCTACAGCGTAGTCCATGCCTTCCTTCTGAACGATACCTAGAAGCTGTTAGATTACATTGGGGCTACTGCGTCTTAGTTGTCACCTTTGATCAAAGCCAATTCATATGCCATATCACCGTTCGGCTTGGGTTTTGAAGCAAGACGAACATAGCAGTCCTTCACAGCCTCGGGAAAACCTGGGTGGAAACAGTAATCGGCCAGGGCGATTCGCGGAAGAGTCGCACGTCGAACATCATTGAAATCTGCAGGCGGTGCATGACGTAGTCTGTGATCATCGACCTTGATTCTTGCATTGTCCCATTCGACGTCGCTCTCCCCTTCAGCATCAGCACTAGAAAATCTGTTGTCGCTGGAGCTTCGAGCTTGGCGATCTTTGCGACTAGCACCCTCGCGGCGACGCTGCTGATCTTGCAGACCTTTCTCTTCGCGCTGGCGCTTGTAGGCCTCGATCGCGCTCGAAGTCTCTCCGACCTTGCGTCCGCCGAGTGTAGTCTTTTGGCGAGAGCTCTTACGGGGACTATCTTCAAGATCTGCTCCTTTGCGCTTTTTTTCGGAGTTCTTGGAATCGGAATTCTCGCGAGCTAAGTAGAGACGGCGAAGGTGTTGGCTTTGCAATTTTCGCTCGAGCTGCAGGGCGCGTTCGGCAAGAATTTCTTCACGCTGGACTTCGGACATAGACATGATCTCTTTCTTATCTTTCTCCGAGTAGAATTTGTTGTCAATTGCAAAAGCAGAATTGTTGGGGCCAGTGTCGCCTGTCCGTGAGGAATCCAATTCAGACTCTGACATGGGTGCAGAGTCGAGAGAATTAGGTGAGTTGGCTGCAAAGGAGCTGGGTAAAGTGTCAACGTTGGTTCAAGTACTCGAAGCCTCCTGCCAGGACGTACGCTTCACCTGCCTCTTGGGAGCCATCTTTGCGGGTCTTCTTCGCACGTTTGCCCGTCGCAAGCTTGCCGGAAGTGCTAGGGGTTGAGTTGTTAACATTCGCCGAAGTGTCTTTAGTATAACTCAGAGATCTGCTAGCTGGAGGGATCGGTGATACGGCATTGGTAGCTGTCGTAGGTGCTGGAGTGGTGCCCTCATCGGAACTGTCATCTCCTGCCAGGGCGAGGAGGTCCGCATCCGTGACGTCCATGTTGGTACGGGAATGTAGTATTAGATCAGAAAAACCGAGACCAATGACGAGGCTCGCTCCGTCTGGGATGTCAGTATGCAGTAAAGGCCTGAAGCATTGCAACAATATACGATACAGTATTTTCAAGGTGGTTTCGGATTCGTGCAATGAGAAAGTAGGAGGGAGAGTATGCGAAGTTGCAAATATTGGTGGACGTAAAGGCGTGATGAAGAGAGATTAAAGAGGAGGCTGGCTCGTTGCCTGTCTCGCGGACGATGAAGTAGAAAAAAGGGAATATAATTCACTTCTCAATGGGTCGAAGAAGGCACTCACGCCAAGTCTTTTAGCCGCGGCAAGCGCCAGCATGGTAAAACTTCGGCAAGTTGCACTCGATAACAATAAAGTATCGGTTTAGCGACAATATCAATGGCTCATTTCATTGTTTAAGCTCTATCACACTCGTCACAATGAAGGCAGCAGTCGCCCTCCGCTCATTCTATAGAGCCACCAATTGTCCCCGAGCTCCGACCTGTGACTTCCTCCTCCCTAACTTCGCTCATCCCCGGTGTCGGAGGCGCTATGCATCAATTACTACCTCTTCAGCCTCTCCAGAGACTGAACCTGCACCGGAAGCTTTGAACTCACGTACTACTGCCGAACGGCGTCGTCCCCTTTCAATGGAGCAGCAACAGTTCCTCGACTCCGCCCTCCGGGTCAATCATGCGGGCGAACTCGCTGCAACCCTGATCTACACTCACCAAACACCACCCATGGTTAGGGCTCACCCGCATCTCCGGCCTTTAATGCATCACATGTACTCGCAAGAAGCCGGCCACTTCTCTACCTTCAACCATATGCTTGCACGCCATCGCGTTCGTCCAACAGCGATGTATCCAGTTTGGCAAGCCGCCGCTAGCATCTTGGGTTGGGGAACAGGATTGATGGGACGGGAGGCAGCTATGGCGTGTACAGAAGCTGTGGAGACAGAAATCGGGAGGCATTATAATGGACAGGTGAGGGTGCTGTTGCAGTGGGTTGAGGAGATGGAGAAGAAGGGGGAAGAGGTGGGGGTCGAATTAAGAGAACTTGTAGCAACATTGAAGCGAATCAGGGATGAAGAGCTCGAGCATCTGGACGAAGCGGTGGGCGAAGGGGCGAAGCAAGCGAAACCGTACGAACTGCTCAATCGGGTTATCAGAAGTGGTTGTAAAGGCGCAATCTGGATTAGTGAAAGGGTATAAAACAGATCCGATGAATTGACGGTTATGGAACTAGCCAGTGTCTCACCCACGTTCGCTCCCTAATCTCGCCGCTACCCCGACAAAGTCTTCTGCATTCACAACTTCGGTACTCCCATACACTATCCTTCGTCTCGGCCCACCTGCCCCTTGCGCAGCACTGGTTCTCTTCGCCCAGTCCTGCAGGTTTCCATATTCATCCATACTTCCGCCTCCCACCGTGAACACAATGGCTTCGCTAAAACCTTGCCTTCTCTGGCCAAACGTAGCATTCGTGCCGGGGCCAAGGACGCTAGGGGCGTTCTGCTGGCCTTGCCGTGATGCTGGTGCACCAGGCATCGTGCCTCTGGCATTAGCCGAGCGAGGGTCGAAGTAGAGATAATCCTCTGTCTTGGCTATGGCCGATGATGAAGCAGCTTGAGGATCCATGAGCGACTCGACGATTTTTGTTATTGTGATATCCTTGTTTGCGGGAAGGAAGTTCTTGACGCCGGAGATGAGATTCTCGAAGTTGGTCCCTAATGTGCCAGCTCCGAGCCGATCAGTCAACCGGTTGGATATTGATGAGAAACCTCGGAATAGGTTGATGTCCGTGGGCGGTTGGACAGGAGCGGACGGGGCGGAAGTCATCATCGTCATACGGGTCTCGTCTCGAACTCTCTTGACGTAGGCCAATGCTGTGATGTCTGCGCCTGATCGTGTGAGAGCTTCCTCAAAGCGGTCCATCTCAGCACGAGAGACCTCCTGCTCGGTACTCAGGAACCATATGATGAATAGGCGCAATTTGTCGAGAGGTTCATTCCCTTTGTCAGCATCATTGAGTAATTCGAGCATCTGGGCTTTGGTTTGCTTGGTGATGTTCTCTTCAATCTGGAAGAAATTATCTAGCTGTCTAGACTTGATACCTTCGAGCAGAGCAGTCGCAATATTCATGTGCATATCCAGTATCCCTTTTCGTTCTCGCAACTCTGGAAGTAATGTGATTGCAGCTTTTAGGTGAGACGCTGAGGAGCCCTGTTCATTCAGATCTTCGATCGAAGAGACACCAGTCTTTCTTGTCACCTCGTTGGCATCATCTTTGTATTTCGTAAGCTCTGTATCAATATCCTCTGCCACCTGAGGAAATGGAATTGCAGCATTGCGAGTCCAGAAGAAGTCGTTGGAACTGAGGTCGTATGCCCGTTTTATTTTACCTTTACTTGGATTTTCAGTGTCCACTAACGTCTCCATTGTGATGCGATTCAAGTGCATCTTCAATACGTCATGGACGAGGGATTGGTATGTCCATGAATGCGACAGCATTGGGATCAAGTCAACATTCCGATCTACGATGACAAGCACAGGCCGCGAGGAAGGCGTACCAGAGGCTGATGTCAGTCGCTGACCATGGTTAGAAAATAGATTGTCCTTCGAATTAAGTATATGATCTCTAAGTTTCCGGTCCAATTTCGCTGCGATCATTTCTGCTGGGCCGCCTTTAGGACACCGGATTATCGGTATAGAGCCTAGTAATTCATAAGCAGACCTATCTGTAATCGTGAGACAAAGCTTACCCATTGTGACTACCACACTAAATAAGCCGCTGACGGTCCTATCAACCAACACATCAATCTCTTCATCCGTGGCCTTTGCGCTATTGAGTGCCCAGTACGCGTCTTTGCCCATGCCCAAGCTGAATAAGTCTGGTTCGCCCACAATGAAGTTCAGATATTGATCGTACATTTGAGCCACGCTTTCCGCAGTGCCGGACTCCGCTATTTGACCTGCAAAATCCTCCATCAAAGGACGTGGTATTGAGGAAAGGAAGTTTATGTATGCGTCCGCATACAGACTCCGCGATAGGTCTGTGCTAATAAGGCTGAGATTCGCTGCAGTGGGTTCGAGCAGGTATAGAACCGGAACATCATGTATAGGATGACGCTGTGCATTGATATTCCTATTGAGGATTAGCAAAGACCTAGTGACCGTAGCTGTCTTATGGGAGGAACACCGACAAGTGTATGGTTACACCAAAAACACGCAGATCATTGACCCTCAAGACGCTGCTAATCACATCTCGACCCAGGTCATCGAAGACAAGGACCTTCCAGATAGGATCTCCATCCGAGTTCAATATGGGCGTTATTTGGGGTGTCAGCCCATTTGCTTGGTCATGTCCGTTGATGGAGCCATTGGGTGGCGAGTGATTAAGATTGAGTATCTTGGCCAAGGATGCTGCCCGAAGTAGTCAGACAGATCAACTCTCTTGCAGCGAGTCCAACAGAGGAAGGTCCTACCTACTTGCCGGTCTCGAAGTGTCTGCTGATGAGGCGCCATTTGCAAAGACTAACTTGAGCAAAAGAGATGAGATAGCATCTTAGGAAAGACCCTGGCGAGAGGACAGCTTCTTTCAAGTGGTGTCAGTCTTCGTGATAATTGTTCTTCATCACAAGTGTCCAATATTACGAATGATGTATAGCGCTAAGCTAGCGCGTAAGGTAAGCTTGGCGAGCTTGTGACAACGTCGCGATATTTTCTTCCTCTTCATCACATCTCCTCCAACTCCCACCACTCAGATTCATCAAGGAGCGATATAGAAAGCTCATCTAATGATTGACGCATCATAAGGTGCTGATTGGAGGTATAATCAAGTGTGCTAGAGGGGCGGTAAGAACGTGTGCTAAGGTGGAAGGAGTGAGGTTATCGGATGGTGGGCACACTGGAAAATTTGGGGGATTCACTCAGCAAAACACCGGTATCCTCATGCAGCTCTATCTGTGAGGGACGTTTAGTACCGTGGTACCTCGAAGTGCCAGGGCTGAAGTGTCGAGAGTGATATGAGATTGACCGACTGAATCACTCAATCAAAGCAACACCTAACAGGCTCCTCTACGCTACACTTTCTTGCTTTACAGCATAGCTGCGGCCAGTCCACGACACAAAGGCGCCAAATCCACTTCAAGTTTAAAGGAAGATTTCCGGTCACAGCAGGCACCCGTTTTCGGTTTTCTTGCCAGCGCCTTACTGCTTTTGGCTTGGCATCATAGATAGTGCCGGAGTCCGCAACATCTTTGTTCCGTAAGGCTGATCAACTCCATCGTTTCGTGCTGTGATGGATCCGAGACAGCAAACTCAGGGCTACTCAGGGGCCAACGCACAGAGAGCAGGGGGTAGCTATGGGTTTAATGGTATCCAGAATGATCACTTCAACTCTTTCGTTAATGAAGAAACCGATTCTGCCTTTGAATCTTCGTGGAATAATCCGGCCATCCCACCCCAACAGCCAAGTGTAAATGGCTTTGAGCAAGGGAACCATGCCTGGCAACCAAATGCATACCAGTCTTCAAATTTTCAATATGGGGTACCATCAAGAGATTATGATCAATCATATTCTAGAAGTCCTTCGACCTTCAATTTCCCAACCCTGGACCCGATTCAAGCCCAGACATTCTCGTCAAATTCCTACGAAAATCCCAGTCCTTACGAAAATCCTCTCTACGGTCATGGTGCGTTAAACAACGGTCAATTCGAGTACCCAGGACCAGCGGGACTGCAAGAGCAACAGCATAACACGATTTCACCACAAGCACTTCAAACTTATCCGAATTTCCTCCCTCAGTCAATTACCGATGAAAGCCAACAGGTTGGTTCACTCAGCCTAGCTCAGCGTAGATCGAGATAGATTCTTCGCCACTAACAAATTCTTAGTCTCATCACGCCCACTATGATTCCACTTTCCCTGTGCGGCGGCCTTCTACTATAGGATCATCTTCGCGCACTGGCGTGAACTGGGTTGGTCTTGCAAGTGCGACCTCCACCTCCATCTCACCAAATGGCTTGCACATCAAGCCCACTACAGGACTTCAAAATGCTACCAAGTCCCGGCGGGAGGATGGTTTTGTCTTCGTTGGCACTGGGAACGCAGGTCCTGCTGGCGTCAAAAGTAGAAAAGACGACCCTTTCCTCAAGGAGTACGACTGCTGACAGAGCTCTAGTCAAGATAGCCCGAAATGATAGGAAGAGATCTCTGAAGTCAATCCGCCGGACTTTTGAAATAGGTTGGCACTCCTAACCGTCTACAGTTCTCAGACAATATAGGCTGACGTTGTGGGCAGAGAAAGGAAGTGATGCCCTACCTAAGGATCGAGGGCATCTCATGAAGAAGCTCAAACTGACAGAGTCTAAATTGGGTTCACGTCCCACTAAAACCTCGGCCAATTCGCGCTCTGGGTCCCTGTCTGAATCAGGCTCCTCCGACTCGTCAGATTCCGAGTCTGACGATGAGTCAGCATCTTACTCCGAATCCGATGTTGAGATAACAGAACCTGAAGAGCTGAATCCACTTCCTGCAACTCGGCCGGCCGACCCAAACAAAGCTGTAGAGTACGATGTTATCAAGGCAGTATGGGCGAAGAAAAAGGTTGGACTTTCCGGGACAGTAATACGCTTCGCGCTGGGCGAGTATTGGGATATCTTCAAAGGGATACGCGACAAGTGGAAGACGAAAGCCGCTTCTCTGCAACAAGCCATCGAAAAGAAAGACCACGCTAATATCAAAGCATACGAGCGTCGTGTCCTCGATCAACGCCGCTTGTTGGAGTCTTGTATTGGCCTGACTCTCAAGCATGGGCATCCCGACATAATTGAAAAGTATGTGAATTTCGTTTCTTTCCAGCAATAGGTTTTCTTGAGCCCTGCCCTACAGTTGCTGGCCAATGGTGTGGAGATGTGAATACGCATGTAAAGGATCATGAATCAGTGAACTGTCGTAATGGCAGGGACTTGGCATTTTTGAGCCAAACTGTCAAAATGTATTCCCAACAGGCGATACTAGCTTTCTGCGACGCTTTAGAAAGACCTAGGTATCGATTCACGTCGCAGCGTACGCTGGGCGTAAGTAAAGCACTCGGGATAAGATGCGCGATTATTGCATGGTGTCTACCACGCTAGCGTCAGAAGACTGTAGGGCGTTGTCATCTAAGGCTTATAGGCACCTTCGAATTTGCGATCCCACAAACCGAACCCACCACTCCGAGCATCTATGTTTTATTGTGAATGCGATTTATTTTACTATGATGCCGAGGCTAATGGATCCCTAGGCTTGGAGAGAATCCTGCGTTCCTTGCCATCTTCTATCAATTTCTGGCCGACCGAATCAAGGATAGCGAATATGCTGGAAGTCTTATTGCCAGCGTACTCAAGGTAAAGCCCCGATTCTCATGAGATGGAGACTATTCGTTAACACCCTCTAGCTCATGGCCCGATGTGTTACCATAGACCAGTCGATCTTGGAAAAGACAAAGTTAGACAAGGTGCTACCTAGAATTGTCAAGAGAGGAGACGACCAGGGTAAGACTTTCGCACAGAAGATTCTAGACAAGGCCGCAAATGTCTCAAAGCAAAAGACAAATGCAAGTTCACTGGAAGGCCAACAGCCCAACGGAGTCGCCTCCAAAACTCCAAGCGACCATAAAAGCATTAATCGTGAACAGTCCGATGAGATGAAGAAGATCTCAGGTGTAAGCTCCAAGGGATCGACTTTGACGGCACCTGCCAAATCGGCGAACCCATCAGTGAAGGTTGATGCAAAGGTCTCAGCAAAAACTACGATAGCTGATTCAGCTGCCGCAAAGGTCAAGGCTAATAATAGTGTCACGAAACCTACCGGATTCTTTGCGGGTTTGAAGTCCGCCTCGAAGAAGCCAGGAACTTCCGCCAAATCGGAGGAGGGAAAAACCAGGTAAGCATTGTTGAGCATGTACATTGCTTCTAGGACTCTAGACAGAGACAAAGGCTGACGCTACTCAGTATCGTCTCCGAGACCAAGGCTGAGTTTGCGCCTGCACAACCAAAGTCCGGTTTTTCTTTCGCTGCTACCATGGCCGCTTTGAGCGCCCAAAAAGAGGCAGCACCCGTCAAGACCGAGGAAGTCCGAAAACCAGAAACTGTGGAAGAGAAGAAGAAGCGACTCCGTAGGGAAGAGCGCCGTAAGCTGCGTGTCTCGTTCAAAGCAGATGATGATCTAGTCCAAGTCCGCGAATTCGTGCATGACCCCGAGGAAGACTTTGGCCACGAGGATAGCCAAGTCCGCGACGTCAAGGATACCCGTGGGGAAGGGCAGATGTTGAAGATGCACAAAGACCTCGACGTGGATGACGAAGAAGACTATGAGCCGCCCGAGGAGATTATCCTGCCTGAATGGACTACCCCTCAGCGTGAGTTTGTGACCAGCTCTCGATTAGCCTCCTTTTCTGACGGTGGCACAGCTATTGATTTTAGTGTTGTAGACGAGCAAGAACTTGCTCGATTCCTCACAAGCCGTGGTGGAAAATGTGAAATCAAGAGTCCCGAACAGGCTGTTCAGGAGCAACGAGAGCAAGCTACACTTATGGTTATCTACACGAGTGACTCCAATATTCCCCCTTCACCTCGGGAACCGTCCGATACATTCAGTGGTGATACTTTGATGGAAGAATCTTTTGGGCCTCCAGAAGACCAGACCAGGGTGAGTTCTGTGCTTCCTCAACATGCAAATAAAGCTGAATGTGTACTTACAAATTGTTGTCAAGGCAAGAGAAGCCGAATACTATATACGACGAAACGCACAACCAGTAGCCGCAATCCCAGCTGTACCAGATATCGGTGCCCTTCTTCAAATAATACAAACCCAGAACCAGGGACAAGCACAGCAAGCACAGCCAGCGCCACAGCCGGTGGCTCCTCCCGCTCCTTCTGTCGGATTAGAGTCAATCTTTGCTCAATTCGCCAACTCAACTTCACAGCAAGCCCCTCAGATCCAGCCACAGCCAGCGCACCAGCAAGCACCTTCATATGATTTTCAGGCCGCCTTGGCGAGTATGCAGACTGCGCAACCTCAACCTGGATACGGCGCAGCTCCCTCGGCGCAAACGCCAAATCTTCAAGCATTGCTTGCAGGCCTGAACATCCCAGCAGCATCACAGGTCCCTCAGATGCAAGGATATGGATACGGCGCTCAATACCAGAACGAGAACGACCGCAAGCGTCAGTATGAGCAAGATGACGGGGAATTTGGACGGAAGAGAGCAAAAGGTGGCGTGGGTTCAAATAAAGACCCCTCTTACAAAACCAAAATGTGCAGGTACTACAAGGATGGGAAGTGCCGCCGAGGTGACGACTGCAGCTACCTGCACGAGTGACGGCCGGATTTGTATTGCCTTCTCTCATGGTTGGATGAATGTCTGGACTCGTCAACGGTTGTTCCTCAGCCATATCTTATTTCGTTGCATAGCGGCTGGCGTTACGCTTCCGAGCTTCTACTTTTGCTTTCATTGGCGGCATGAGTTGATGGCTCAGCCGGTGTGCGCTCGTGCACTCTTTTTAAACGCTACTTTTTACGAGCCTTCCACTCGTGCTTCGATATACACCATGAGAATTGTACGATAGTAGCGAATTGAGAAGAATCCCACTATTCGTTGAATGTAGCTCTTCACTCCGAGCCTTCTAGGAAACCCAGGCACTTTGATATAGTGTTGCTGGCGAGAAAACAGGACGCGTGCATATGAGCGGATACACAGATACGTAAGTACACTGATAGATTATGAGGACCCATTTGCTTAGTCACGTGACTCATTAGTGAAGGGCTAAGCTCATACCAGTACAACATGCTTCTCTTATATTCCTACTTTCTTTTTCGAAGAACCTACGTCCAATTTTCCTGACTGTGATCGGTCAATACGCCAATGCTTCTACTCTCGCCAGCAACCACCAAGCTCTCCACTTACAACCTCTCTCAGCTCAATTGATGCCTACATTCACTCAAATACAACATACTGTCCCCCAGCTCAAGAATTCGAGCTGTTACTACACTTCCCGATGTCAAGCGCCAATAAGCATTCGCCCTTTTTCCAGGCGCAACACTCAATCAGCCACCTAATCATAGTCTGCTGCCATGCTATCTGGCTGGGTGGACCAACGGCCGGATTAGACGAGGATGAATGGTATGTCAACCTATCAATATTGATGGAAACCACCCAATTCAAGCCATCTTCCGCATCAAGCACCAGAAAGGCAATGCTTGCTTTCATAAAGCAGATGCTGAGCATCCAAGGGCAATCGAGCATTTTCAAAAAGGCGAAACCGCCACCTTCAAGAAACACATCTACACTGGCTTGCAGATCTTAGAGAAACAGCCCAATTCTCTGCTCGTGTTCTCGGGGTAAGCGTATATTTCAGGACAGATTGTGTCACAGGGTTAAAGAACGGGCAGGGGCGCTACGAAAAGAAAGCTGACGCCGTTGACTGAAGGGGAATCGTATCTGGTAGGTCAATGAAACATTTCGGGGATATCTTTTTTCTTTGAAATATATTACCCTGCATTCATCAACAAGGCGACCGCAGCTCTTCCTATTTGACCTATATCGCCTTAACCCTCAAGGACTCTCACCGCAACTCTATACCAGGCCAGACTTCTAGATTATATGCGGCAGGCGGGGTACGAATCCCCAAAACGCCACCCATCACAGCTCCCAATAACAGACTCTTCGTAGATCATGAACTCTACTGGAAAGATTTCGGACATCCACGGCTAATCGTAACTGGATATACCGACCAAACGGAATCAACGAGTCCTTATTTCGTTCAATGATTCGGGCATATTATCCTTATGATTGCTACTACCTTATCCGATAGCTCGCCTGACACTCATTTCAAACCCCAAACAACGCTCCTAGACTTACGACTTCCTCCAGGCCCTCGCCCACCAAATTTCCACCTCCACCCACCCCACTCGTCTCCGCGCCGAAAGCCACGCCACAGACTCCTACCAAAACATCCTCTTCTCCATCCTCCAATTCCGCCATTCAACATCCTGCTACCCAACCTCCATAACCATAATCTCCCACGCCTTCAAAAAACCCCGATTCATGGACCTCCACCTTCCCGCCCTCAAATTCCCAAGCAGTCGTGTGAGATATGTGGGTATCGATCCACCAGAGACTGTGACGAGTCAGGAAAGTCTGATCAAGGGGGAGGAGGAGAGGGGGTATGGGGTTTGGAAGGGGGATCTGTATGGAGTTGGAGATGTGCTTGGGAAGAAGAGGGTGGAGAGGGGGTGGGAGGAGGAGATGTGGGGGGTTGT
>JAABUK010002531.1_pt1 | contig 32635 bp, 17 predicted proteins | sample 5559141 | NCBI WGS metagenome assembly JAABUK01 (sample SAMN10711869, study PRJNA513367) | rock metagenome | isolation source: Antarctica rocks | place: Antarctica: Victoria Land, Pudding Butte nord | collected 2016-01-03 | reverse complement strand
GATAATATCTTAATCTACTCTAAAATCAAGGAGGAATATATCTAGTATATATAGGATATCTTAACCTACCTATTATAAGCCAGATTACTCCTTAAGCTAGAAAAGTATAAATTTCATAAGGAATTAGTGGAATTCCTAGGATTTATAGTAAGTACTATAGGCATTTATATAAGCCCTAAGAAGATCAAGGCTATAACGGAATAGCCTATACTATATAATATGAAATCAATCTAGAGCTTCTTAGGATTTACGAACTTTAATAGAAGGTTTATTAAAGGGTATTTGAAAATAGTATTACTACTTATAGATATTATAAAGAAGGATAAAGGATTTTAATAAGGATCTAGTTAATAAAAAGCATTTATAATATTAAAGAAAGTCTATTAAAATCTACTAGTACTTTATACCTTTTAAGTAAACAAGCCTACTTATATTGAAATAGATACCTTAGATCTTGTAATTAGCGCCTGTCTATATTAGGAAAAGGATGGTAAGTAGTACCTAATTACTTACTACTCGCGAAAGATATTAGTAATAGAATAGAACTATAATATCTATAATAAGGAACTATTAATAGTAGTATATATACTTTAGAATTAGAGAGTATATACTAAGAGTTATTTAGAACTTACTATCTTTATAGATTATAAGAACCTCTTAAACTTCATTATAACTAAGGAGTTAAACCGAAGATAGGTCTATTAATTAGAATTACTAGGATAGTATAAGTTCAAGATATTATATATCCTAGGGAAAGATAATAGTCGAGCGGACGCCTTAAGCAGGCGTATTAATTATATAGAATCCAGGAATATTATAAAGGAGCTAATTCTTAAATAAGAAAAGAACGGATCGCTAGTATTAATACGAAGTTTAATAGTAACTATACGAATCACGGTCTAGGATATTATGCTAACCCTGAAGGAAGGTTATATTAATAATAAACTAGTATTATAATTAAGGAATTAATAACCTAGATAAGAGCTACTCTAGTATAAGGGGAAGACGTACTTACTTAAGAGGTATACTAAAGAAGTAATCCGGGATTATTATAATAATCCTTTATTAGGATATCTAGGAATCTCTAAGACGGTAGAGCTCCTTTAACGAGAATATACGACGCTATAACTACGAGCGTACGTTAAGAAATATATTGAGGAATATATTTAATACTAGTAGAATAAGTCTACGCGCCACGCTAAATATAGGTAAATATAATTTACACTAATTCTAGATATATTATAGAAGGATGTAATAATAGACTTTATTATTAAACTATTAAAATTAAGAGATCTAGTTATAAGGGATATCTTTAACTTAATAATAATAATTATCGATAAGTTAATAAAGTATACGGTCCTAATCCCTTATAAAGAAATATATAAAGTATATTAGCTAGGATTCATCCTATTAGATAAGCTGATAAAGGATTATAATATACCTGAATCTATTACTTTAGATAGGGATAGACTCTTCACGTCTTATTATTAGAAGACTCTAATCGCCGTAATTAGAATAAAGCTACGAATATTAACGGCCTACTATCTAGAAATAGATAGTTAGATAGAACGTATAAACTAAATAATAGAAGTGTATCTAAGGTACTACGTTAGTTATAAATAAAATAACTGGGTCTTATTACTTCTTATAATATAATTAGTACTTAATGATAAGAGATTAGATATAACCGGACTATCTCTATTCTTTACGAATTATAGAAGATACGCTAACTTATTTCTAGAACTAAGGGAGGGTTCTAGGGCAGAGAAGGCAACGGTATTAGCATCTAATATAAAAAGACTATATACTAATATATAGTAAATAATTAGTAAGGTTAATACTAGGACTTAGTAACGAGTTAACAAGAAAAGAAAAATGTATCCTTAGCTAAAGAAGAGGGATAAGGTTTACCTCTATATAAAAAACCTGAAGAGTAAGAGATCGAGTAAGAAACTAGACTATATGAAAGTTAGACCATTTTTAATTAAGTAACTAAAGGGGGCTATTAACTACGAGTTATAATTACTACTTAACGCTAAAGTACTCCTAGTATTCCATGTCTCCTTATTAGAACTAGCTAACCCTAAAACGCCGCTTCAAGAAAGTTAGAAGTTTAAGGCTAAGATCGAAGAATACGAAGTTAAAAGGATCCTAGACCGGCGGGGTCAGGAATACCTAGTTAAGTGGAAGGAATATAAGGATTTAGAAAATACCTAGGAACCTATTAGATACCTTCGGAATTATTAGGCGCTTCTACGACAATTCTATTAGGAGTAAAGCTAAGGGCGCCCTAATTAAAGTCGTCCTCTAGCACGAGCTATTTAGACTCGACGTCTAGGAGGAAGTCCTCCGTGTTAGGATTACTAGCCGAAGTTACTTCGTCTACCTCTAGATCTATAATGTTTTAGAGCTCGCCTTTAACTAGCTCCTATTCCTTCCTCTCTAGTTAGTCTACCTCCGCTTAGAGCCGCGATTACCTTGCGAGTACTTTATAAGCCTCTATTAATTTCTATTTTTATTAACGCTTGAGCCTAAGCTACTATTCTATAGAAAACGGAGCCAGATTATATTAATACCTAGTACGGATATACTCTATATATTTCATTAATTATACTTTAACGTGATATTTCTCTAAATGATTCCTATCCGCATAATACTTATAAACACGTATAGTAACTATTAATAAACTAATCTTATCTATAAGAGCTTTCTAATAAGTAGTAGAGGATATTTTGAAATTTCGTTATACAGGTATTAAATAAGAAGGAAGACAGGTTTCTTAGGACGAGAAATCTTGGAGAGGGGACCTAATATTACGTATATCAGAAGTATAATATAATATACTTAGCTGGTATATACGGCAGGGAACGCCGTGCTTAGCGTACTAGTATATTAAGCTATATTACTTAGTCCGCTAGGATACTAAGCTATAGGAATGATTAGTATACTTAGGGACTAAGTATACTAAGTATACCTCTTAGTATAAATCTCCTATATCTATATAGATAGCGATGTTTCTATATAGATAGGAGCTCCGTATTTAACTTATATTATAATTCTAGTAATCTCCTAAGTACTAAATATAATACCTTATATTAGACCTGTTTAGTATAAGCCTACTTATCCTACTTCCTTGATACTCCTCTTCACGAGAACTAATCATAGGTCTATCCTATCCACGGACGGAGTAAACCGTAATACCTACTAGTAGGATAAACCTCTAGGCGCCCTTATAATAAGGCTACTAGCTACTTCCTATTAGACTACCTTATAAAGGGGGCTAGTACTATATAGTATTTCTATCTCTTATTCTTACTCCTTTAATTAATATAAATCTAGCTCTTATCTTATATAATAGAGGTATTAATATTAATAGTAGCTATTAGATATACTCCTAGAGATAATACTAGGAGGCTTATATAGGTTTACCTCTAGTATTAATCCTACTAGTAGGTTATAAGACTTAATATAAGATCTTCTAAGCCTAATTTAAGAAGGGATATACACGTATAATAATAGGATATATATAAAGTTATAACTAATAAATATATAATATACTCTTCTATTATAGAAAGATTATAGGTAATATAACTAAGTAGGTCTTAGTCTATACTATTTCCTATCTATTATCTATTATTTATATATATATATATTATATTAATTTCTATATCTATCTTTTAATTATAATACTCTAAAAAAGTACTAGTAAGAGTATTAATATTAAATCTTAGAAATAATATTTATATATTATTTCTTATAAGGAAATTATAAGCTAGTATTTTAATTTCTTTATCTTCTAATAAGTTTTATATTATATACTAGAGTCTTTTAATTCTATTATTATTTAAATTATTAGATAACTTATATTAATTAACCTTTTTTAAGCCTTATAAGAGGATTATACTTTATATAACTTATAAAGAAAAGGTTATTTAATTATTCTCTAGATTAAATTCTACTTATCTTACTATTAGACTAAGTTTTCTTTAACTTATAAAGAAATAGTACTTAGTTATAATAATTCTAATCTTACTTACTATTCGTAATTACTAGTAGGAAAAGAAATAATAGTAGGAATTTATCTATTTAGATATAAAACCTAGGTCTAACTAGACTAACTATTAAGTTAGGTTTTAATTCTAACTTTTGGAATCGATCGAATACTTAGGTTAGGTACCTGGAATTAACCTGAATACTTAGGCTAGGCCCCCGGAATCAACCTGAAAACTTAGCGATTCCTTAGCGATTTAGGTTAAACTAACTTGAATTACTAAGGTATTAAATATCTAAATAATATAAATAGTCTAAAAAAATTAAGCTATTTTTAGGCTATTTTTAGGTTTATATTTTTATTATTAATCTTAATTACCTTATTCTTTATTTCTTTACAATTCTTAAGGATATATATTACCTTTTAACGTTACCTAAAATAACTATTAAAAAATTTCATAAAACAATTAAAAATAGTAGTTAAATAAAGGATAAATTTAGTATTAAAAATATTAATATACTATAAATAGTAGTCTTAGCGATTCGAGTCGGGTTACTTAAGTCGATACTCGATTCCTACCTTAAACCCGACTCGAATACTTAGTCCTACCTTTAGGAATCGACTCGAATACTCGGTCCTATATTTAGGAATCGAATCGCTAAGACTCGAGTCGGGTACCCGACTCGAGTTCGAAGTACCGACTAGACGCGGTCAGTCTAGGTCTAACCTAGGCGTATACTATATAGCTATAGTCCTACTTAGTAAGAGCTTGTACTTGCGTATGTTAGCTGATGACGTATACTCTGCTCGCCTTTCTCTATGCGGCTTACGAAGTACCGGCCCGCCTTCCGATGGAGGAACCCCGGCTGAGACCAAAGAAAAGGGTGCAACTTATTCATTGGTGAGTTTAGATCCAATTGACTTCGATCACACTGCCTGGATGCGATCCCCCATAGTCTTCAGAATCTTTCCCATCGTAGGATGCCATTCGATAGCTCAAGAGGAGGGATACGAGAAGGCCGGGCCGTGCATATGCTCTGGTGGACCCGGGAGGTGTTGCAAATATGTGTCTATCATGTGGCACGTGAAAGGACGTATCTAGCCCACCAACCATCGGGCTATAGCCTGCATGCTAAGCTGGTGTGGACGACGTGGACCCATAGCGAGAGTATTGCGCAGGGAAGTGCGGCTCCTTCAATGCATCCTGGGGTGTGGAACAAGTTCCACGATGCGACGCTGACTGCATATATCAAATCTGAATGCCAATGGCTGGGGCCAAAAATTGTTGCTCCATAATCACCCCACGGATGTAGCGCAAGATGAACCGCGTTGACGTTTGTACTGGGAACGCTAGAGCGGTATAGATGGACCGTTCCTTCGTGGCTTGGCGGCACTTGCGTACTGGATCTCTTGCTAGTGATAAGATACCTTACTATCTGCTTGTCTGGTATTATTTGTAAATTATCACATCCTTCACATGTATTTACCCCAAGCTTTTCTAGGCATGCATTGCACCGATTCGTCCCTATATTCGCATGATGTTAATACAGGAAACAACTTTTCTTGCCATCTGGCCATGGTCCCCAGCCAGCTGTGGTACTGTGGACGATTTCGATCGCGACAGAACTTGGAAGGAAAGGAAAAATAAGAGGGAAGCTAGGAGATGGGATCGATGGCTTGTATGCCGAGGGTTCTCTTTTCGTCAAGCTCTACTGTGGACTAGGCTGTTTTGACAAATAATCGTAGGGTTTTTTGCCTGAACCCATCTAGTAGGATGCGTCGACAGTGAGCTTTCCAAAGCGTGATGGGTTGTTTCTGTTCGTTCAAGCGATCCATCATTCCGTTGCTCAAGAGCTGCTACTGCACCATCAAAGCCTGATCAATCGCCCTTCTGATAGCCCTCACACTCCCCTGCACGGCTTCTTTTGCTCTCGCCCCTGGAATGTCATGTCCTTCATCATGTATGTAAACGTTTCTGTTCGAGTCCTCGCAAAGGGCACACAACACCTCGCTACTCCCGGGCCACACCGTATCGTTGCGCCCCCAGACGTTTGCCGTCGGCAGCCTCACTACCTCGCCTGCCACCTTCGGATCGATATGTCTTAACTCACCTTTTTCCAGTGCCTGTGGGTCTACGGGTATGCCACCAGAGAAGAAGACTGCGCACTTGAAGGGTAAAGACCTGGAAGGGTGGTCTTGGCTGAATTGGATGAGGTAGGTGGCGGCGAGGAGGGCACCTTGCGAGAAGCCAAGGACCCCATCGAATGGGCCCTCTTCTGATATATAACGGGCGAGTTGCGAGAGGGCTTGAGACATACTGGTGGCGGAGTACACGTCGTAATACTGATAGTACATGTCGGCCGATGGGTAGTAGTCCCTGATCTCTTTACAGCCAAGCAGTCAACGCACTCAACTCGAGACGGATAGCGAATGGGAGAGCAATCTTACCGGGTGCAATGGGGCACGCCAGGGAACCCTCTGCAAACTCAAAGGTGTGATACCGGTCCATTTCAGAGCGGACTGTCGCTATGCATTTTCAGTCAATGGAACAGGTCTACAGTCGAATTGAAAGGACGAGAATATACAAACCGGAAGTTGTTTCAAGGACTTGGCTGTTCGAACCCATGCCGTGGAGACAAAGGAAACGCATATTTCCCGTGTCGAAAGTTCCCGATATTAACGAAATCAATAGTGGGATGGGAAGAATGCGATTATGATGTCCTACTAGGTATTTCACCGAAATGACACAAAGGTGGTGCGTACACATTAAAAGCCATTCCACTTTGTTAAGGAGGTATTAAAAACCACGACACGAAATAGAATACTAAGCTAATATAGCGCCGTAAAGATATGAGCGAGCCAAGCAAGCCATCCAAAGTATAGCGGTGAACGGTGCGACGCGAGGGCGACCAATATCAGCGACGAACGAGAGAACACTTACGATAACAACAGCTTCATCATCAACACTAATTCCTTCGCGTCGATCCTTCAAAAGATCTCCGCATTGCCTAGGAGTGCTACCAATTATCAGCTTGTCTACTCACGACTCGTTACCGAGGGTAATCACAGTGATTACTCCTTCATGCACCTGCTAAGCCAGGTCCATCCTCGAGGGGGCTACGTCCGAGAGCGTAGCAGTTCGTGCACGGCCCACAACGATGGTGTGGAGCCTGGACATACCCCACACTTGTGTAGCCTACGCGGTGTTTCTCAGAATGATAAGGATCGCACAGATTGTTAAGGATCGCACGTCATTCCTTACAACAGTGTGTCCGAGGTCTAGGCATGCACGGCTCTGCCAACATGCAGCCTACCTTATACACCTCAAGTAGTTCAGCTAAGTGTACATCAATATTTCCATACTAAGAAGATCGTAGTTTAGACTAGTCTAGATAAGACTAAGTTATATAATCGATAATAAAGATTATTTCCTAACTACTCGCTTAATAGACTAAGCTACTAGAGATCTCCTCTTATCTATAATTATTATAATATCTATAAGCTTCTACCTAATTTTAATCTATACTATTATTATCTTATTATATTAAATCTTATTTAAAGGTAATTATAATACTATCTAGTTTCTAGAAGATATAATATAGTTTAATAGATTAATATATAAATTAGAAAGTATAATACCTATTTCTTAAATTAATATATTATAAATTAAAATTAAAGCTAGCTACTAAAGCTACTAGTAAGATATTATCTATAAAAATCTATAGCTTACCTTAAGTATTATAAAAACTTAGGAGTTAGTTTTAGTAGATTTAGTAGAAATATTCTATATTATTACTCTTAAGAGATTATAATATAAAATAAGCTACTTTTAATAGCCTACTTACTAAATTAGTAACTGCTTACTAAGACTAACTAAGGATATTTTAGACTTTAATAGATTCTAATAAATTTATCTATCCTTAGTAGAGGAAGAGACTATAAATATATTATATTAATATATTTTTAATATATTTCTAAATCTAGAGTCTATTTTTAGATTTATTAATTAATAAGTAAGCTAAAGAGGTTTCTAGCTCCTCCCTTAAGAAACGGCTTAGTCTAAGCCTAAATTTTAAAAAACCTTAAATTAAAAATTATTAATTTAGTATCCCTACGTAATTTATTTTTTCTAGATTTTTAATTTACTAATACCTACTTAGGATAATTAATATTACTTATGTAACTTATAAGTTACCTCGCTTACTCTATACAGGTTTAAAATTTGCAGATGATAATATTATATATATTATTAGAAGGTATTTCTATATACTAGGAGTTTTCCTATAAATCCTTATTAAGTTACTCTATCTACTTTCTAGCTCTAATATATATTATATTATTAGTACTAACTTGATAAAGTTTTAAATAAGGGAAGTATTAATATTATCTTTAATATAAGAAATATTAGAACTTATATAAAGGTTATTACTAACACTCTTAAGTAAGCGCTAAGTCTCTAGGGATTAGGTGCTTAAGATCTTTAGCTTGCTTGCCGGTGCCTCCGTACTACTAGGGTGCGGTTTCCGGGGTAGCTATCCTCCCAAGATTAGTGTACCTGCCGTTAGCGCCGACCCAAGACCATTGGTGTCAACCACCGTAAGTACTATGAATTTGTTAGCAAGACTAATTTATCGATTATGGAGCTTGCAGAGTGGGCCTGAATCCTTCCCTGAGATGTTCCGAAACAAAAGTCGGTAACTGCGAGGGAATTTATGCACGCAGTCACACGTAATCTAAGGCTCCGGATTTGAATACTTGCGCTGATTGCTTGGTGGATCAACCACTTATGTGTTCTACTCGCAAAGATCTGGTCCTTTGCAGCTTACATAGAAGGGGATCATTCCCCAGACACGGCTTAGACTGTATCTTCATTGTTACTCACAAAGCTCACTCCAATCATCACGATGACGCCCTACTTGAATGGTGATACAAAGCCAGAGCGAAATGGTAACACAACAAAGGATCCATGCAGCGCCCCGGTACTTGGAGAGACTGATAGAATCGAGCCAATTGCGATTGTGGGCCTCTCGTTCGAATTTCCACAGGATGCTACTTCATTGGATGCCTTCTGGGAGCTGTTGATGAGTAAACGGAATACTGCCACCGAGTTTCCAAAAGATCGGATTAGTCTTTCTGCGATGTATCATCCAGACCGTAATAGACGAGGTCAAGTGAGTGTAGCACATCCAGAAGTTGACATTGTTTTATTGGAGATTCCAGATACCAGTGCGGAGCGGACATTTCCTCCGAGAAGACATTGCCGCCTTCGATGCGTCTTTCTTCTCAGTTTCATCCTCTGATGCGGCAGTCATGGACCCACAGCAGCGAAAACTTCTAGAGCATACCTACAAAGCTCTAGAAAATGGTATGGACAGGACCAAATCATCCTTGAGGACGAACCTGTTGTTGATATTGCCATAGCTGGCTTGCCCCTTGAGCGTATTTCTGGCTCAAACACCTCGGTGTACATCGGTACTTTCACAAATGACTGGCAACAGGTCAGCTTCAAAGATTCTGAGGAATGCGGGACGACCACCGCTCTAGGAACTCAACCCTGTGTCAACGCGAATCGCATTAGCTGGTTCTACAACTTCAAAGGAAATAGCGCTAACATTGACACAGCATGCTCCAGTAGCCTCGTGGCTCTAGACTTTGGCTGTAGAGATCTACGTAACGGCGAAACCAATATGGTTAGTTTTCCCACGGCATTCCTGGGTGTTTCCGGGGCTGAATCCAATTGTGTGCAGAGCATCGTAGGCGGGTGCAATTTGATATTTTCCCCGGACTATATGCATTCGCTCTCGAACATGAACATGCTATCCCCAGATGGTCAATGCTACAGCTTCGACCATAGAGGAACAGGATATGGTAGGGGTGAGGGTTTCGGTATCCTGGTCTTGAAGCGTCTATCAGATGCCCTTCGAGATCGAGACACCATCCGTGCGGTCGTCCGCAGCACAGGCTGCAATCAGGATGGTTATACTCCTGGTATTACGCAACCGAACGACGTTGCACAAGAGGCTTTGATTAAAGAGACCTACTCGAAAGCAGGGCTTAGTATGCTGCCAACAAGATACTTCGAGGCACACGGCACTGGAACTCCCGTCGGAGACCCTATTGAAGCCACGGGTCTAGGAACGGCGTTCCAAAGGACTCGGACTTTGCAAGATCCACTGTGGGTCGGTGCTGTCAAAAGCAACATCGGTCACCTCGAAGGATGTAGTGGTATTGCAGCAGTCATCAAATCAATACTGGTTCTTGAGAAAGGAATCATACCCCCGAATTCAAACTTTGAGCAAACAAACCCCAAAATCGATACCGAGTTCTTGAGGATTAAGGTACTGCCAGATGTTCGAAACCCCTACCGCTGTCACGAGGTTGACGGATGTTAGTTCCCCCTGGAACCATTACCATGGCCGAGCAAAGGTCTTCGTCGTGCATCAGTCAACTCGTTCGGATATGCTGGGACTAACGCTGTACGATTTTATCATCTGAGGCGGAAATCCACATCTTACTAATCGTTCTTCTAGCACGCGATTCTTGATGACGCTTTTCATTACCTCCAGGAGCATCTCCTTGTCGGTCATCATTTGACCATGCAAGACCCACCGGCCGTCAGTCTGCCACCAGTTCCTCGCTCGCAATATCCCTCCCTGCACTATGATCGCAGCGGCACGAACGAACGAATGCCGACACCGAAAATATTGATATTCTCAGCGCATGACGAGACTGGGATCAAACGGCAGGCTGCAGAGTACGCATCGTACTTTGCCAAGCCTGTGATCGATCCGGATCAATCAAAGACCTACCTTGATAGTCTGGTATACACCCTAAACTGTAGGCGTACCCCTTTGACTTGGAAGTCATTTGCGGTCGTGCACGCCGTGGAAGACTTGCAGAAGCTCGACAAGATTATCTCTCCCGCCCGAAAAGCTGTTTCAAAGCCTTCGTTAGGTTTCATATTCACAGGTCAAGGTGCTCAGTGGGCTGGTATGGGGCGTGAGCTAACAGTGTTCCCGACTTTCGAAAAGCTTCTACAGGACGAGGAGCGGTATCTAACGGCAATTGGCTGTCCGTGGCACCTGCGTGAGGAAATGTTCAAAGAGGGCAAGCATTCGAGCATGGATCGTCCGGACTTCTGTCAACCACTTTGTACTGCAATTCAGATCGCACTGGTAGATCTACTCCGCGACTTTGGGGTTCAACCTACAGCCGTTACCGGACACTCTTCAGGTGAGATTGCAGCTGCTTACAGCTTTGGAGCTATTTCGGCCAAAGCCGCCTTGAAAATTGCATACTGCAGAGGCGTCGTGGCCGCCCGTCTGGCGAAATCGCCGGCCAGACGAGGAGCTATGCTGTCTGTGGGGCTGTCACAGAATGACATCCAGACCTACATTGATGAAGTCGCTCGTCAATCTAAGATCTGTGGACTGACAATAGCATGTATTAACAGTGTCAAGAATGTGACTGTGTCCGGTGACGTAGTCCAAATTGAGTCCTTGAAGTCGTTATTAGACAAAAGACAGATTTTCGCCCGCAGGCTGCTTGTTGACGTTGCCTACCACTCTCCTCATATGCTGGATGTGGCCGACGACTACCGTATGATGATCCAGGACATCGAGAAAGGAGAGGGCCGCCTACAATTGATTACCATGATATCCTCAGTGACTGGGAACAGGGTGACCGAGACTGATCTACTCTCGCCAGAGTATTGGGTTTCAAATATGGTGTCTCCTGTCAGATTCTCTGATGCTCTTGGTCACCTAACCGCCCAATCATCGCAGAACATTCGAAAAAAGATTGATCTGAGTCACAGAAAAAAGTTCAGCATCAACATGCTGGTAGAAATCGGCCCTCACTCGGCGTTGCAAGGACCGGTTCGCGATGCGCTGACTGAGCTACGAGGCGTAACTAACATCAGCTACACCTCGATGTTAACCAGGAAGACTTCTGCTCTTGAGTCAACATTGGCGACAATTGGCAACATAAAGTGTCTTGGATACCCAATTGATCTGGATAACATCAACTATCCAAAGGCGGAAGGCTGTGGAAATTGCATGGCACTCCCAAACTTGCCTGGATACCAATTTGACCATTCGAAAAAATATTGGTATGAGAGCAGAATTAGCAATAGATTCCGGACTCACCAACAGGGCAAATTAGATCTCTTGGGTAAACCAGTACCAGATTGGAACCCTTTGGAGGCAAAATGGCGCAACCATCTTCGTGTTTCTGAGATGCCTTGGATGGAAGACCACGTCATCAACGGCGCCCTGGTCTATCCTGGGGCTGGGATGCTTGTGATGGCGATCGAAGCAGCCAATCAGATGGCCGATCAAGCTCAAACCATCGTTGGTTTCGAGCTAGAAGACATACAATTCCTGAGATCGATCAATATCCCGCAGGACTCCGCAGGCCTTGAAACTCAACTCTTCTTACATCTGTCTCCAGAAACAGGGATTCCCATGAGAACATACTCCGAATTTAGGCTTTGCGCGTACGAAGGCGATCAATGGCACGAATCCTGCCGCGGCTTTATCCGTGTAAAGTACGCGACGAAGCTTGGGGACATCGATAAAGGCAAGGAAGCTCTGGAAGACATCAACAGATGCCGTGAACGTGAGGCCGAATTCACAAAATCTTGTCAACAAGCTATGGACATACCCTCACTTTATCGAAGTCTGAACAAAGGTGGGGTTAAATTAGGCCCGGCGTTCCAGCGAATGGAAAACGCAGCGTTTGACGAACATCAGCAAGGCAAAGGAAGCATTAAAATGTTTGAGTGGCAAGTATCCGAATATCCTCAACCACATATTGTGCACCCTACCTCTCTAGATGCAATCCTGCAGGTGGCAATGGCTGGATATACAAACGGTGGCCAGAAAGCTGTGCCGACCATGGTTCCAAGCTCTCTGAGGTATCTATGTATTAGTAATACGGGACTCAGCCATCCAAGAAACACCAGTATGAAGGTGTGCGCTTGGATGACGGCACAAGACAACCGGGGGACTGATTTTGATTATTCTGTTCTTGATAATTCAGAAAATGTAGTCTTAGCGCAAATACGAGGCATGAGACTAACAATAATAGCCGAAACAACGGTGGACGACAAGGATGATCCAAATCAGGATCGGCTCAATTGTTTTCACGTTGTGCATCGAGCAGATCCAGATCTTCTCAGCGCTGATAACGAATCGGCCTATTGCAAAAAGGATCATGGCCGCCTGGAGCCCGTTGGCCGCTACCTGGAGAATTTGGCTCACAAGAACCCTGGCCAGAGAATCCTTGAAATTAATGCAGGTGAAGGAGGAGTAATCACTAGAATGTTGAGTGTTGAACAAGAGCCAAGCAGTGATAGACGACGCACGGGCGTGCAATTCTCTTCTTACCATTACACTGACGAGTCTGAGTTTGTCATCGATCATGCTCGCGAGCAAATTCAAAACCGCCCCTGCATAACATTCGGATGCTTGAATATCAAGACTGATCCTCTAGAGCAAGGCTATGAAGCTGGATTCTATGATATTTTAGTGGCTCCCAATTCGGTTCGTCTATACGAAAATGTCAATCTGGTTCTACAACACTTTCACCAGCTCTTGAAGATCCGTGGTAAACTTCTTTTGCATGGATCAATTGGAGCCGATGACCGTAGCAATGAGCTCTTAGGCAGCGGCGAGCTTTGGCGAAGGATCTTGATGAAGAACGGCTTCTCTGACCCAAGTCTGGAGATGTCCGATGCCATCAACAACAGCCCCCAAGATTTTGTCGCACTCGTCAAAAGTGCCATTCCTGGAGGACCGCAAGTGGGGCCCAAGAAACGGATTGCCTTGGTTACTGAGCCCGAATCCGGCCTGCAAGCCGCAGTTTCCGAGAGGATCATCGCACTCTTATCCGGAAAGGCTGTTGGTGTCAAGGTCATGCATCTCAATGAAGCTTCAAGCATACCGAATAAGGACGAGATTGTATTCATCGTTCTCCTGGAGATCGACCAGCCCATCATCTGTACCTTATCTCCGGAGACGTACTCAGTCCTGCGGCAATTCCTGATCTCAGCACGGGACATACTATGGGTCAGCACTTGTGGGGGCTCGCTTCCGGGGAAGCCAGAGTCTGTTGTCATAGCCGGGCTGGCTCGGGTACTTCGCAATGAGTATGAAGATCATCATTTCACAACCATGGCATTCGAGCTTCGGGACGACTTTACTGAGCAGCAATTACATCGTCTCCTTCAGGTTCTGGAAAAGAATCACATTAGCCGCTATTCAGACGAAATTGAACCAGAGTATGTTGAGATTGATGGTGTGTTGAACATCCCACGGATCACACAAAGCACGGGATTAAGCCAGGAGCTGCACGTCAAATCCATGCCGCAGCAGTCGAATTTGAAGTCCGTAGCAGATGCACCGCCGCTTAGCCTGACCATTGGATCTCCAGGGCTACTTGATACCCTGCACTTCGTTGAGGACAAGGCTTTCATCGAGCCACTTGGAGATGACGAGGTTGAGATCAGAACCGAAGCCATCGGCATGAACTTCAAAGATTGTCTCGTCGCTCTTGGCCAGATTTCAGGGTCAAATTTCGGCCTTGAATGCGCTGGTGTAGTCACGCGTGTTGCTCGAGCAGATGAATTCGTACCAGGTGATCGAGTGCTCATCGCTGCTCAAGGAAGCTTCAAGACATTTGCGAGAGGATCGGTCGCTGCTACCTGCAAGATACCCGAGGGAATGTCGTTCCTCGACGCCGCAGCAATTCCAGCGCAGTTTGGCACCGCGTGGGCAGTCGTCCACCGGGTGGCTAGAATTCGGGAAGCTGAGACTATCTTGATACACGCAGGTGCGGGAGGGACCGGCCAAGCATGCATTCAGATCGCACACTATTTTGGGGCCACCGTGTTCGCAACCGTTGGCTCCTCAGGTAAAAAGCAGCTTCTCATGGACGAGTATGGGATTCCAGAAGAACGAATCTTCGATAGCCGTGATACCAGCTTTGCGAAAGGCGTCAAGCGAGCCACTGAAGGACGGGGAGTCGACGTCGTGATCAATTCTTTGGTGGGTGAAGGTATGATAGCCTCATGGGAGTGCATCGCGCCATATGGTCGATTCATCGAAATTGGGAAGAAGGACATTGTGTCAAATTCGAAGCTTCCGATGCTTTCGTTCCAGAAGAATGCATCGTTTATTGGATTCGAGATTTCCACATTGCATGGTGAGAGACCAATGGAAGCGAAGCAAGATCTTCGAATTCTGGTCGACTTGTTCGCCAACAAAACCCTTCACACCCCGCGGCCTCTGCACGTGCACAGCATTGCTGACGTTAGAGAGGTATTCCGATTGTTATCTGATGGTAAACAATCTGGAAAATTCGTGCTGGAAATCTCACAGAAAGCCATGGTTCCGGTATGTAGGAAAATCCTACACTTTGATCTACAATGTACTGACTATTTTCGCTATCAGACGACCCTCGACACGATTGCGGAGTTCAGCCTCGACACAAATGCGACTTACGTGATTGCAGGAGGCCTCGGAGGTTTGGGCCGCAGCACAGCTCGCTGGATGATTGGGCACAATGCTCGGAACCTGATCCTGCTCTCGCGTTCGGGTGCCAGCACTAGTGTCGCTCGTACGTTTGTGGAAGAAGTCAAAGGCTATGGCATCCGCGTAGAAGCACCGGCGTGTGATATCACAGATACTCAAGCCATGCAGCGAGTCCTTGGGCGCTTGATCCAGGATATGCCGCCCGTCAGAGGATGTATTCAGGGATCAATGGTTTGGAGGGTAGACCGCTTTCTCTGGGAAATATGAACACCAGGCTAACAATAAGTCAGGATGCCTTGTTCAAGAATATGAAGTTCAAAGACTGGCAAAGTGGCGTGGACTGCAAGACCATCGGGTCATGGAACCTACACAAAACGTTGCCCAGCGGAATGGACTTCTTTGTCCTGCTCTCGTCAGTATCTGGTATTGTGGGCTTACGCGGCCAAGCCAATTACAACGTCGGCAACACCTACGAGGACGCATTAGCTCGATATCGGGTGGCCCACGGGGAGAAAGCGATCTCGCTTGACCTTGGCGCCATGGTGGATGACGGTACGCTAGCTGAGCACCCAGACCGCCTTCAACGTGTCTTGACGTACGGTGCACTTCATCCGATCAACCGACGAAGGTACTTCGGCATCCTCGATTACTACTGCAACCCCTCAATGCCCATTTTGACGCCCTGTGAAAGCCAAGTAGTCATCGGAATCGCTAATGGCGAAGGGTCCGGCCTTGATAGCGTCGATCTAAGCCGACAGCCAATGTTACGTCAGCTGTTGCAGGAGAGTAACGGAAAGTCAACATCTGAGAATACGGGAAACGCGGACTTAGACAGCTTCCGAGGACTGTTCTCGAACTCAGCTTCATTTGTTGAAGCCGGGGACATCGTCGTGCAAGCATTGATCAAGAAGCTGTCGAAGTCGCTTCCGGCGTTGCAGGGTAGCGATATGGATATTCATAAGCCGATTCAATCATACGGGGTCGACTCACTTCTGGCGGTCGAACTGAGGAATTGGATTTCGAAGGAGTTTCGAGTGGATGTAGCGGTGTTTGAGACTCAGGGTGCCTCAACCTTTTCAGTGTTGGGGATGTTGGCGGCCGGGAGAAGCGGATTAAAACATGCTGCGTGGAGTATGTAGGCTGGGAACGTTGAACGGTCCTCATTCTAGGGAAGGCATGCTTGTCATGGATCCCAGAGCACACTCCTAGTCCCATAATACGTCAGCCCCGCCCGTAGTTCATCGGCCTGCGGGCTCAGCGACCTTTGCTCTAATCTAGCAAGAAAGCCAAGCGTCTCGACAAAACTTCGCTCAGAAGACCTAAATGTCAACCGACCACTTAGCTTCGACCTCTGAAATCGATGAAGTATTCACAGCGTGTGCTTAATGAAAGTAAGGTCAATTCGAGATTCCAGTCATATATCTTGACTGTCAAGGTCTGCGTCTCCTCGCTCCCGCCGACGTGAGCTATCGCACCTGCCTCTCTGAGTGTATCCTCCCTAGCTGTGGTGGTAGATCCGGCAGCGAACCCATTTGCATCCGTAGCGGGACTCGCATCGAACGCAATTTGGGATCATGCATCGAGACAACGACTACCGAGGACCTGACGCAGAAGAGTGCCGCCCGGAACGGTGGCTGGATGGCATCCAGCCAAAATGGAAGTACCTCACAGACCTTTCCTCGGAGGAGCGCGGGTCTGTCCCGCAGAATAGATGATTCTCACGTAATACGCATTCATCCTAGTAATATTTTTGGAGGCATTTGAGTAGATTAGGAACCGCAATCCGGAGATTACTTTTGTCGAGAAATTTGAATTTGGTGAAGAGAGTTAAAATGGGGTTTAGGTCGTGTTCAAGATCGCGGGTCATACCCGCGATGGGCTGAAGCTGAAAGGATTCTTACCAAAATAGTTAGAAGGAGCTTGCCGTTGCTTCAAATCCCCTTCGATGACAATTCCTCCGAATTAACTCTGATGCTCGTACATGACACATCCGAGTCATTCCTGGTCATTTCGATCGTCCGACTCTCGCCCTCTTATCAGTATCGTTGATATCTCCCCTAATGCCGGTCGAGTGAAAAAAAGACGGGCAAGGAGATTTGGTAAAATGAGGTTTGGCAGGTGCGTAGCTGCTGATGCCTGACTGGTTTTGCGTCGCCTGGTTTCTTTGTCTTACGGAAGCGGTTACGAAAAGCGGCGATGCTTGTTATCGCACTTCTCGGGGTGTTTCTTACCACAGGCAGGAAGAGGCCTTTCCTTCGTACCACGCCGATATTTTGTCCATATCTTAGCGGTCGCTGACATTTTGTACTCCCTTGTCTTTATCTATCACTTCTTTGTTCTTAAATTCCACCTCTTTACTGTCGTGTTGGTCGTTTGTGTCCTTGCCAATCAAGGAGCCAGGCTTGGTATGCTTGCCACTATTGTTGGTCGCGCACATCTGTTTGCAGGGCGATGTTCAAAACTCCTTCGCGGTATGGAGGAGGAATAATTGATATAGGCGGTGGTCGATGCTGGCCGAGTTTTGCCCCTTGCTAAGACGACAGAATGGTAGGTGCGTTTGTATCGGCTGTCAGGCAAACCGGGGCACCTAGTAGACAACGTGGTTGGAGGGGCGCTCTACATGGCAGGCCTTGGTATCGCGTTTGACCTCTCCATCCAGGAACCACCGAACCGTGCCGGCCGCATCGTGATATATATTTCGTCGCTGTGGTGGCACGCGATGGACAGAATCATTTGGACCAGACCCTGCCAAGAGTGTCCCATGCTAGCTTGGTGTATCTAGTGTCCTAGCGCCTTGGCAACGTTTACCGTTGAGCTAAAGTTTCAAAAACATTACCCGACTCGACACAAGACCGACGAGCTTTTGTCCAAGCAGACATTTGAAATTGGGCACATGGAAGCTAGGCACAAGAAAGGGGCTATGAACAATTGAAGGCCCATCGAAAGCGAACAAACAGGGTTATGCCCACAACCATACCAGGCGTAAGGGAGGCGGGCTCAGGTAAAACAAATATGATCTTCAAGCAGAGGGACTTGACGGAGGCGAGCGTAATAGATGTGGACCTCAAAGACACTAAAGTCGACAGAATGGACGCATGGAACAGTGGTCATCGATCTACCCCAACGAACATGGCATCTTTCATAACGCCACCATATCTAGCCGGCGGCGGTGACTGGGCCTGTGGGGTGGACTACAATCGCACAGAGTACACGATTGAATGGTCGGGTGCTTGGCAACAGCCCCCGTGCCTGTTCGGCTTCCCCAATATTCGGGATCTCACGATATAAGAATGTTATCAGAATCATGTGATACGACGCTGTTGGCAACATTCTACTATGCTAGATTACGGCTCTTACGCGTACGTCCGGATCTTGGATAAGTCAAGTCGATATCCAATCCTCAAGATAGCCCACCGTGGTGACGCAAAACGCCATTTCATCAGCAGAGAGTTCGAAATGCTCAGATTATTGAAAACTCAGCCCGTTGTTCGCGTGCATGAAGAGCCTGTTTCAGATGAGGACGGCATTTTTGGTTTTTATATGCAGAAGTTATCCAAGATCAGCAGAATCGAGCTGGCAGGGAGGCTAGAGGATCTCCTAGATGCGATCGAAAGGGTCCACGAGGCTGGGATAGCAATAAATGACGTCTCAATCAGTAACGTCATGGTCGACGCACAGAACAATATTACTCTAATCGATTTTGGCTTCGCTGGACGGATCGGCGAAAGAATACCTTCTTTCTTTCCGCCATGGAAGTCACGACGAGCGCTCCTCTCGGTAGAGGCAGATAATGAGTCTATTGACGAGATATGTAAGATTTGTAAGGTCAGTACGCTGCACAATTGAAACCTTTCCAAGCCATTATGAACGCATGCTTCTAGCTTGAAGAGGCAACTATTCTTCTAGCATCGGCGTCAAATGTCCTTTTATCGTCGAGACCAATGATCCTTCTGGCATTCACCTGAGCATCTGTAGCCATTTACTACAATATTGTGTCTACCTCTGCAAGAATGTGGTCGAAGGTCAAATTCAACCGCTCTAATCTCAGGATCGTTGAAGCGTTTCCTGAGCGGTCTCCTCCCAGTGTTTTCTGCTTGCGCTTTCTTGAGCTGACGGATTTTGGCCACAAGTAGAGAAGCTTACAAAGTCACGTGCACTACTACTATCTAAATCAGATATGCATTTAGGGCGTCCAACGACGAATGTCGCTTCCATGCCGCCAATATAGTAATCTTGAAGGACTGCGCATACCACTCTAAGTCGGAAACCGTATCGCCAAAAGAAGCCGAAAGGAGTAGTCTTGGATGAATATACAATCCCTAACAAGACTGCGAGAGCTTGTGGCTTATTCGAAGGCTGCTTCAAGATATGAGCTGTGGAATGCTGATCCTAGACAGTAGTCGCTGAACAAGAAAAGAGCACAAACCTAGGGTATCAAGACACAAAATCAATCACGGAAAGCTCGCGATCAAGTGGACCTGAGCGCCAAAAATCCAGTAATAGAAGGGTATTTAATATGAATTATATCTACCCTATGTAACTAACCGTGTGCCCCTCCTCCAAACCCCTTTGATATCAAGCGTCCCGCTGAGGTCTTTAGCTACATCCCCGCCAACAAGCAGCAGATCAGCTCTTTTCCCAGCCTCAATGACGCCCCTATCTCCTAGACTGAAGCATTTAGCAGGTACACTCGTCGCCGCCCTCAAACTTTCCTCCACCGTGAACCCCGCCTCCGAGAGCAACTGCATTTCATGATGCACACTAACGCCATGCGCGACCCCACCCAACGCCGGCACCGGCATACTCGCATCCGTGCCTACCAATACAGCAACTCCCGCATCATGAAGCTTCTTCACCGTTTCAAGCATAAGAGGAACGGAGCCACTGGGGTAGGTATCGAATTTACTCGACAGGGTGTCGAGCCAGGGTTTATCAAGCTTGGACAATACAAGCGGGTTATCGACCCAGAATGTTGGGGAGTGGCCCATGATCGAAGCATTGAAGCACAGGCAAGGTATGACGAATGCGCCTGATTCCGCTATTTCAGCAATCAATGCCGTATCTGGTCCCTCCTCGGTGGGTGTGTCGATATATAAGTGGGCGAGGCCGTCGATGCCGATAGCTAGGGCTTGCCGGGTTGCGTCACGGGTGAGAGCGTGCGCCATAGCTATCTTCTTGTGCTCGTGGGCAGCCTTGACGGCGGCTTCCATGGTTTCACGAGTCAGCGTGGGGAGGCCGGGCGCCTTGAGTACGCTCCCTTCTTCGATCATTATTTTGATGTAGTCGGAGCCGTCAGCGACGCGGTCTGCAACGAATTGTGTAGCTTCGGCCGGGGTGCTGGCAGTGGGTGGGCCGCCTGCGCCAGGTGCTGCAAGACCTGCTACTGCGGTTCCTGGAGGTGGCGGGCCACTGCTAGGATGATGGACGTGTTTGAACAACTCGTTTGGGTGGCCGTCGGGCATGGTAAGGCCGAACTCAGCGGTGCGAAGATCAGCGATGTCGTCTCTGCTGGCGACTTCTTCGCGTTCGGTGGGCGTCCAGTGGCCCATCATTTCTAGCTCGGTGGTCACCCCAAATCTAAGGGCGATTCCAAGTTGGGGGATTCTAGTGTGGGTGTGGGCGTCGATGAGGCCGGGAAGGAGGGTGTGGGATTTGCCATCGATGATGGTGGCGTCTTTTGGAATTTGATTGTCGTCATCATGGATGGCCGCGATGGTAGTATTGGTGATTACTACGGTTTTGGGGGTGGGGTGGAAATCGTGGCCGTCGAAAAGGAGGACGTTGGTAATTGCTATCGTCATTTTGGAAAGTGGGCTCTCAATGTTGTGACTTAGGTGTAGAATATTCGCGATGGCGAATGGCGAGAACTTAAGTAAGGGGAGAAGGAAGCCGTATTAGATACACGAGCAGTCTGTTCGCACCGCGATTAATGTCGTCCGCGCGCACTCCGTAGAAGACGCGAACGCCGAGAAGGCGGCTTTGAGCGTGTGTAGATTAGTATAGGTACCACGCGGGTTACAGAATGATTCGTACACTAGTACTAATTGAACGCCCACCAAGTGTCCGTTGAAACCCGCGTGGGTACTTAGTATTCTATCCCTACGAAATCAAGCTTCTAGATAGTAAAACTTATTTCAAAATAATATTTCTTAATAATTAAGATGATAACCTACTTAAATTATACTTCTAAAAAGCTATTTTATATAATAATTCTAGATAATCTAGATAATCTAGAAATTTAAATCCGTAAAAACAGGACACTAAATATCTATGCTAAAGATTCTTACTTATACAATATGAACACGTCAAATGCGAACACCGAGAAGCCGGCTTAGATTGTAGCCCGCCATATTCTGTAGCCCCATCCATCTTGGCGGCTTCTTTTGGCATCGCGGGATGGACTTTCGGTTGATGAACAGACTCATCGTGTTTCAGAGCTGGATCTCGGTGCAGGAGAAGGATGAGAAGATGCTTTCGTGGTTAACAGAAGTCGAAGTCTTTCGTCGAAATTCCTGTCGGATTCAGTGTATTCAAGCCTCTTTTGGGGTTGAACATTGGATTTGGCCCCTAATTTTGGATGTAAATTCATACAACAGTCAGCCATTTCAACAATGCCAGTAGAGCGAGTGTGGTGCAGGGACGTTGTGGAGGGCTACCAGCCTCAAGGATTCCTCTTTCGACTACGAAGCAACAGGTAATTACCTTACCGTCAGATTCAATTTCTAACTTACATGGATGACTTGAGACGATTTCACACTTGGCCGCGTGATTGAGTACGCTAGACTCCCGAGTGTGAATAAAAAGCAAAACAGTGCCCGCTACCGATAAGACCCTTCTTATACATCACGGTGTTTACATAATATTAGAGATGCAAGATTCTCCATAAGCTCATCAAGACGAAAGACTACGACAAGTCTCCTACACCCCAACTGCACATGTTCTTATGGTTTTCGGCGGGTGTGCTATTCGCGGATACGTAGCTCCAATGGGCTGCGTGGCTTGTCAGAGAGCTGGAGAGGGCTAGATTGGACGGGACTCACGCTCAATCTCTTTATAAGAATGGAAATCTTCTGCTCGAGGAAGCCTCCACCAGTCATCGGATCTATATTCAACACTTTTCTTACCTGTCGCCAGACTGCCATTAGGGAACATCCAACATCAAACATCGACAAGCAGCACATACCTGCGTTTACAGCGATGCTGGTATCTTTGCGATCGTAAGCAGAGTGGGAGTAGAAACCAACATAAACCTTTGGATGGTTCAACATGAGTCCTGGCGTATCGTTGCTTATGTCTGACGCCCCTGGAATGTCGACGGCCACTGTGATGAGGTCGCTATACTTGAACCAGTCATGGTCAGAATGATGGTTGTATTGCGCGCCCTGGATCTAGATAAGCAGGTTGGAATCTTAGAGGCCGTGACGTGGGAATTCACAGCACGGTGCCACCAATCATCACCGTTGGCAGCGGGGTCTTTGGCAAAGACTATCGTCACTCCCTCCCAGTCATGTCCATGTCCTGCTTCTAGGTTGCCGTCGTGCACGTAGTATAGGTCGTAGTTAAGTTTCCAAACATTGTCACCGCCGCACCAGGAGGCGCTCGAGTATACTGGGAAATCGTTCCCTAAAGTGTATGCGCCGTGATAATCGCCGGGGTTCGTGCAGTCTGCGCCCGGATTGTAACTTGCTGTTCCAAATGTGCCATCTGTGCCGGGATTCGGCCTAGGTGGGTCCGATCCAAGCACGACGGCGCTTTCTGGGTAACAAGGGTCCTAGTTCAATGTTAGACGATGATATAAGCACCAAGAACAAGTAAGGACTTTATCAATCAGGCCCATACATCGGATGAATCCGTTCGTGAATAGAGAAACACAGGAGCGGCTTCTACAGCGGGAGACCCAGCTACGAAACCAATGTCGTCGAAGAACGCGAATTGGCTTCCGTGGAAGCTATTTGGGCCGACCCCATCTGGACGTGGTGGAATGTTACGGATGTCTCTCCGGAGTCGGTCAGGCCTTGAAGGGTTGGGAGACAAGGATCGAGGTAAAGCGGTGATGAGCGGGAGGACCACTAAGCCCCATACTGCAATGTATGTAGAACACTGCATGTTGGACTGAGACCCTGGAGGCCTTTGCGAGGCACTGGTATGATCGAGCTGGAAAGGGAGAGAAAGGGGAATCAATTGATACGTCCCAACAATGATTAAGGGTTAGATTGGGAGAGCAAAGGAAAGACATCTTATAGCATGCTTCTCAGCATACAAGAGGGCTCAAATTACAGTCCCTCCGAAGGAGCAGCGTCTGCAAGATCGTGCTGCAGTAGGAGTGAAACACGGTGCTTTTTATGGAGGTTCGTGGCACCAGGTACCGTTGGCGGAGAGCTGCAAGTATTGAAGCGCATCCTTCGATCCACGTCTCTGAAACTTCAGGAGGGTAGACTTGCAGTTGGGGTCCGTTGTTGACTGTCTTTTGGCTGCATGTGAACCTCATTTTCGCCTTCCTAGCGCAAAGCGCAGCTGGCACCTTTGGGGGCGTTCCTTTGCTACCGCGCGCTTTCTCCCGTTTCAACAGCAAAGGGTCAAGGGCATATCTAATGCAACATCGGGCTTCCATCCTAGTCAGTTGCCCGAATGCTCTCAAACAGGTGCAGTGCCACGTTCAAAAGATTTAACTCGAAACACTGTGGTTACATCCCAAGTGGGGTATATGAAATTTCGTTCCGTATATATATATATATACAATGCATGGCAGGGGCGGAGTCTCTCGCAAGGCTGGGATGAGGGCGCGGCGGTAGCGAATCCTAGCATAGTCGACATACTTGTCATTTGTAGGACAGAAGGGCAACTCTCCGTGCGGAGTACGAGTCGGACATGGAGGTCTTGGATTGCGGCCTAGGCAGTCTCGTCTGTTGGGTCGGTCGAGGGTGCATGTTTCTGAAACTCCAGATTGTCGCGCCTAATTCTATGACGTACAATTGTCGCACCTCGAACATGTTATGCTATCAGCTCCCGTAAAGAGGGTGTGACGGGTATGGCGATGGTAGGTTCAGCAATGTTGCCGGCGTGTTGTGAAACGGGAAAGTGGGCGCGTAGTGACCTTGGCGCCCTTGGCGCCAAGCTGCCTGCACTCAGCCTCCAAGTCCCTTAGTCGGGATGGTGTATGGGCCAATCACTTGAAACAACCCTCTAGCTGTTAACGCCGTAATGGCAACCTCGTCCCCTCCTATCTCTTCGATTCAATCCACACTTCCTCTCAATCTCATCTCCAAATTCCACCTTCAGCTCCTTGCCATAAACATACAAAGAGTCACAAACAACCTACTTCCACAGCAACCACTTACTTCCAGCCTTCACTTCTTGACCTACCACACAAGCTTACCCAGCACTCACCAAAAATTCCACATACCTTTTCGATCACCTTCCACAACATGCAATCAAACCACTCCAGCCAAACCTGGTCCGGCGCCCTTCGGTATTTACCTTTGATTCTAGCCACTATCTTGCTCTTTTCCATCATCTCGCTCGGTCTCGCTACGGCATATGGCAAGCAGATGGCCCATGCTCCTCTAGATTCATACAAGATTGAATACCCGAGTGCATATCCGTATGCTCACCGCTGGTCCAACGCGTGAGTCCAAGTACTCGCACTGAATCGCAGCATGGACACACTAACGCCCAACCAGGTACTTCGTCTTCTACTCGGGCACTATGCCCCTGCTCACTATTCTTCAGTCAGCCACCGACTTGATTCTCCATTTCACTATTGGACTCAACCAAATCTACGCTTTGACTGTTTCCCTTATCTTCCTATGCGGCTGGGCTATCCAGGTCGGCTTCTGGGCTGGCTGCGACATTTCTGCGAACTGGTATGAATCTGCCGAGGGCACCTGCTATCAATCTAATCTCCAGCAAACTGGAAGAGGGGGCGGCCTAGTTGGAATATCGGATAGTCTCGGGAATGCCAAGGATGCTTTTGGTATCCTTCTTCTAGTTCTGTGAGTACTTCCTCCTAGTGTCCTCCATGCTAGGGGAAGCATACCGCCTCACCGAATGCTGGGGAGGGATCTCAAAACTGAATCCAGCTAACGGCTATTAGGTACGTAATTTACGTGTCTTTTGCCGCCGCCGCTGTACATAAGCGTCGAGTGAAGCGAAAAACCGCACGGATTGGCATGAAGGTGTTGGATTCAGTATAGCAAAGAATGATCGACATGTAGTGGTCCTAGGAGGTCATCACGGTCTCATGCGGTAACGATCAGAGTTTCCTTGTCAGCAGGTTGGGCACGCAGAACGATCATAATATCAAAGTAGCTCGCACGGCGATAGCGAAGATGTAGACGTCAAAGCCGGTGAAGATAGGTGACTTAGGTCTCCTGTATGTTGTCGTTTCACCTTGACTTACCATCCTTATTAATATGATCTAACTTTCATAGTATGTCGTACGACTTAACCAGGACGCTCTATCAAAGCTAGCTCAGGGTTGAACTGATCGTAATCAAAGCTTCACTCTGCTTCGTTCAACCCCGCTTTCCACACGGATCCGTTTGGTGTGATATTATTTGCCCTCACCCACCGGAGTGATCGAGTCAGCACGATGCTTCGCCATAGGGCAGATGTAAAAATTCCCGGCTCATGATCATTGACGGTAACAGAGAAGGCTCTCAGATCCCACGAACAAGTTCCCGGAATGACTGTGATCGGCCAAAATGAGACATTAAGAAAAAAGTACGAAGATCCGATGGCTGCCTGCATAACCTACGCGTAATTGCCGAACAACACATCAGCTACCATTACCACGAGTCCGCCAATGATACCGCCAAAGGCTCGAGAGGCCATGCTGTCCATGCTAGATGTGCATTCTTCTGAAGCCCACTATAGCTCCCGATGGATAACTTCATCACACTGCACGATCGGAGAAGCGCTCTTGCGAATTTTGAGGACTATTTTCTCCAGAGGAAAATGACTTGCTGAAAGGGAAATGCAATCTGAAGACCTATTCTCAAAAAAAAAAGACCTAACGTATTAGAAACGAAGCCACAACATACAGAGAACGAAACCCTACATACCGAAACTAAGGCATAAGGAGTAGGTGATTCAAAACACCTACATTTGTACAGGACTTTCTTCCAACGCCAAGCATAACAGTTACCAGTATTGCAATAATAGCACACCGTCACGAAGCTAAACGGAGCATATCAGAAGTCCGATATAGAGCAAACAACTCCCCATTGCGAGCTGATACAGAGGTGCCCAAATTCTATAAGTGGCATGGCACCCTCTCCTTCTTGTTGAGAGCTTCCTCCACTGGCTCTATCGGCTTTAACAGCTTCCACGAGAGTCCAACGAGTGCTTTCATGGTGCATAAGAATGTGAAAATGGTCCTCAGTATCAAAGGTTCAGAGAACTGGGTTATTACCCACAAGCGTGTTGTTTCGGCGGAGCAGAAGTGGGTGGCGATAGTGATCGCTAGGATTAGAAGCAAGGACGCCCTAGAGTGGTGGTGGTCCGTGGGCTAGCTCTTTTACATTCATCCGGAATGCAGGGCCAGTCACTGAGATCGACATGAACATGAACACGGATCTCGTCGTCCTTTGGACCGTTTCAGCTTGTTCAAGTAAAATCCCCACTGCCGCATCCACCTTTCCATATCCACAGCCTCGACAGCTCTCATCTCTCTAAGCACTGTACTCCGTTTTTGCGTCTCAACCGTACTCAGCCTCGGCATCTTCGCTCTCGACAACCCCTCAAAGAAATCCAATAATTTGATCGCAGGGTTCTTCTCGAAATCCTGCTTCTCGAACGTCTCCGGCGCAGACTTCCTTAGAGCCTCCACCCATTCACCAAACGGCACGATTTTGACCTTTTCAGCACCAAGCAGATCTCGAACGGTGGGAAGCAAACTCTTCCAGCCGCAGGTCCGTGGATTGACCGCGTGATACACCCTTGCGGATTCTTTCCGGGGTAGCCACGTGAGCTCCACCAAAGCCATGGAGAGTAGATCGACGGGGATCCAATCCAATTCTGTCAAGGAGGAACTCAAAGACTCGGGCAGGAGCTTGAGATACTTGCTACTCTTGACGAGGCTGGGCAGCCATTCGTCCTTCTTCCAGACTCCCTTGTCGCTCAGCGCCGGCCCCGCGATCTGACCTACTCTACAAATCGAAATGTCAACGAGGCTTGCGCTTCCCAGCAATAGCTGCTCGGCAAGGAATTTCGACTCAGCGTAGCCTGTGGGCAAGGGAAGTAGGGAATCCCGGAGGGGTGTTTCTGGGATGGGTTCTGGAGCTGACCATTCTCCTACGCTGGCGATGGATGAGATGAAGAAGATTGATTTCGGATGTTTGGGTGATGCGGCGAAGTCGATGAGAGCGCGGATGCCTTGGAGCTGTGGCTTGAAAGATTGGAGGGAAAGGTTGAAGTCGACAGGCCAGGCGCAGTGGATAATTTTTGTTACTGTAGTGGAGATTGTTTCGAAGATTGACTCGTCTAGCCCAAAGGACGGCGCTGTGAGATTGGCTTTGAAAAATTCGACCCTGCTGTTGTCGAAGTCGGTAGATAGACTTCGTGATGCGTTGATACCAGCCTGCCGTTCCGCACTCGCTGCTCTGTCGAGGCAGTAGATTTTCTTCACTTTGGGCTCCTTGAGAAGCGAGTGGAGGAGATAGGAGCCCAAAGTTCCAGTGGAACCGGTCAAGATGATGATGTCAGGTCGCCCCGAGGTCGTTGCGTCCCTTGGACCAGAGAACTCGGACAACAAGTCCTGCATCTGGTTCATCTTCACTCTGCACGAGATATCTGTGCGCTCCTGTGACGCCGCATTTAAGTTTTGAATCGCTACTGCTAATCTCGAGGCTGTAGGATTGTTATACACTATACTTGGAGATAATGTATCATATCTATCTCTCGTAGAATATCCATGACCACGCAATTGTCTGACCAATTGCAGCGCTTGTAGCGAGTCTATGCCTCCATGAGCAAAGAAATCATCGTCCAGACCTATCTGCTTCTTATGAAGAGCCAATCTTTGGACAAGGCGTAATATCAGAGATTCCAGTGAGCTGCTCTCGAATCCAGGGACGGGCGGAGGCAACTCTCCGATTATAAAGCTCTCGGCATCAGCGTACAATGCATCTATCTCATCGGCATATGCGGTTAATGTCAATCTGCGCTGGATGGTACCCTTGCCTGATCTAAGCATCGGTTTTTCGGGGTTTGTGAACAGAATATGAGCTTTTGATATCCTACCATGGGCGGGACTTGCCTCGTTGGCTTTCTCGATCAATGGCCATATCTTTTCCAGGAATTGGGCTTTCTCTGCCGTTGTCTGCGGAGGCTGTATGGGTTCCACTAAAAGCGCAGCGTTGAACCGGCCTTCACCTGCCACTAGCGTGGATTTGACCGCTCTATGGCTACCTACCTGGTCTTCAATGGTGACCGGATTCAATTTCTCTCCATTGACAAAGACGATGATATCGTCCATTCTGCCACGATACATCCAAAGCCCAGATTTGGTAGGGTGTTTTGAGTACAGATCCCTGGTATGGAATTCCTGCAAGTCCGGGAAAATGTGCCATACGGGCTGATACATTTCACATTCCTTGCTGCGCACCATCACAGCTTCGTACAGGCCATCAGTGTGTTGGCAGAAATCAATATTATAACAAGGGTCAATGGCCACGTATTCCCAGTCATCTGGATCTTCAACGATCAAATGTGGGAAGATAGCGAATTCTGTGGAGCCAATGAAAGAGGTCAAATGGGTCTTATCTTTCAGCTTCTCCCCAGCCTCTTTTGGCACGGCACCTCCAGAAAAGATCACGTTCGGCACGTTACGAAGAACATCAGAGAGCGCTGGAATCCTGCTCATGTCCTCGAGAATAGACGGGATAACAATCATAATCGAGGCGTTGGCGTGACTCAAAGCGCTTGCGACAGTGGTGGCATCCAGCGGTTTGTGAGATGGTGGGGGCAAAACAGAGCAGCATCCCAACCAAATGGCAAAAAACGTCATTGTTCCAATCCCAGCGGCGTGGAAACCCGGCGTCGTGTTGAACAAGCGGGCATTCTCCATGATAGCCACCGCTGACTGCTTTCCCGGCGGGGGCTTTTTGTGCATCATGTTGTCGGCCGCCGCAAAAAATCCGTGCGTCCAGGTGATGGGCTTGGGGAAGCCTGGTGGAGTCAATGACTGATTGATGGTTTTGGGTGACTAGTAGGTATACTGACCTGTAGAACCAGAGGTATGGAGGACAAGGACCGGGTCATTTTTGGCTTCATCGAAAGATTTGGTGAACGGGTAGGGCGGTACTTCATCCTCAGCAAGTAGCTGACTCAAGGATGGGATGTAGAAGGTATTGATTGGATGCTGAGCCAGCAGACCTTGTGCAAAGGGTGCAGGCGGATCTGTTACAACGAGAGTACCGCCTTTGGTCAAATTTAAGAGATTGACATTGCCTTGAACGCTGTTGCGGGGGGAAAGGAGCAGCAGCTACCAGCGTATGAGATAGAATCTAAGCAATGCCTCGTGGGGACACTGAACTTGCCTTGAAGCCGACTTTGCTCACAGCGAGTGCCAGCAGCACGTTCCGCACATCTGGAGCAGCGAGATATGCGATGGTATCAAAGTCTTTGGGCTTACCGAATTCCCTTTGCAACCAGTGAGCGGTTTTGTTGACTGCATTTGCGACGCGATGGTAGCTAATGTCCTCGAAGCCGTCGGCCAGGTTTGTGGGATTTCGAGGTCGAGCAAAGTAAGGACGTCTGGGATCTGCCTTGGCAATTCGATCGAGCTCAACGGGCAACAAACGCCGACCATATTCTGGTGGCATGGCAACATCATCTCGAATCGTCCCATTCATGATTAGGGGGATTGGCCGCGGCGGCAACGTGGAATATGTAGCAAGAGTGATGGAGCTTGCGTCCAGCACTCGACTGTTTGGCAGGGCGACGATAAGGATGGACAAAGATGAGAGATGTGATGATACGGAAAGAAGCCCTATCCGGTCCCGAGAAAGCAATCCCGAGGAATGAGTCTCCTCTGGCTAAAGCCCCACACCATTCAAACCCCGCCACGACTCGAGTTCCATTCACTGAAACAGAAGGCCGAGATACAAAGGTAATCTATTACCTCTAGGCACTTGCCTGGAAGATGCAAGCGATGAGGCGAGCACCATCAAGGCGAATTGGTCGGATAACAATTGTCTCCGCATCTTTTACCTGATTGAGTGGTCAAGCATGCATGGGATCTGCAGCAAAATACTCCGTATCTGCAAGCGATGTCGACGGGACGATCGGCTTCCTGCATGAGGCACACACATGGCTGCGGCAGCTTCGCTGATTTGCCCCAACTCGAGTGATAGTGATCGAATGTTGGATGTTGGGAGCATCCACAGACCTGGGCAATGCAACGCTGCAGCCCGTGCCGTGTGTATTCATGCCGCGAATGGGTCAGCTTGCAGTGGTCGAGGCCGGCACTGGGCACTGACCACGTCCTTATCGCCGGCCCGCAAACGTTAGTGCCGGGGCTTAGCGGCCCGCTTGCCCGGCTTGGCACGTCTGAGGTAAAGTACTTACTTTACAACACAGACTCCGTTACTTTACACCACGCCATAATAGTACGCAGTCATATCTCTATACATTCCATCCCCTGGATTTGCTTCTATCATCTCACTGTGCTCCAGTGGTTACAGAGACGACCCTTCTACCACTCCGCTGTCGCGGAGGAACGCCGTAGTGGCGTTTTCGATGTAGCAGCCACCAATCAATCCTATTGGGCAGCGTATCCATGGGCAGGGTGTCCATGCACACCGTCGTGAACGAGCATGTCCTGGAACCAGCTCGGTACTTTCCGCACGGGAGAAAACCCATGGAGCTCCTACATTACGCATCTGTACGGCAAAGCTATGGGAGGTTGTCCTGTTCATTTCTTTCACAACGAGCTTTTGATCCTCACCCCATCTCCCCATACATAATCCCTCTCTCGAATTTTTCTATTTCACCCTCTTTTCCGCACCGGTACTGAGGTCCGTTCTTGTGCGATGTGACCTTCTGGTAGAAGTCATTGCACGGGTGGAAAAAGATAAAGCCAGGGGATAGTTCAAGAACCTGGCAAAGTATCGCGTCGATGTCCGCAAAGCGGCCGATTGAGGCCCTTCCTCCCAGTCAACTTTATGCGGACGACGGTTACAAAGTCATCGTTCTGTCCTGCATTTTCTCCGTCCTCTGCATCGCCGTTGTCGTCGCTAGGTTTTTTGCGGCTAGGAAGAAGAAGGCCGAGCTCTGGTGGGACGACTGGCTGTGTATTCCAAGCTTGGTATTGTTATTTCTTCGCTTCTTGCACTCCAGATGGCTCCTCAAGCGTGGATTCTGACTCTCCTCCAGTTCTTTGCTCTCAGTCTAAATGCGGTCAACATAACGATGGTCCAGGTGGCCGGCGTTGGTCGCCATACTGTCAGTTTTGGTGACGAAGCTCCAGAGATGCTAGGCAGGTGGGAAAAGGTGAGTGTTGTCCTGCTCGTGTTCCCAGAAATCGCGACGGCAATACTGATATCTCGCGCCGGGCAGATATTGTATATTGAATTACTGTTCTACAGCTTCGCCATCCCCCTCCCCAAAATCGTCCTCCTGCTCTTCTACATCCGCATCTTTCCCAACCCGAGGTTCAAGCTAGCAGTCTACGCAGTCGCAAGCTTCGTCATCGCCTGGTGCCCTGCCGTCTTCTTTACGGACATGTTCCAATGCAGTCCCGTCGCTTTTGCGTGGGACAAGTCCATCCACGGAGGCACATGCATAAATGTTCTAGCATTCTTCCGCTACATCGCCGTGCCGATCGTCTTGTCTGACGTCGCCGTGCTCCTCCTGCCCCTTCCCATGATATGGCAACTGCACATGACAAGCAAGCAGAAACTCGCGCTATCGAGCGTCTTCCTACTAGGTTCACTAGGCTTGATCGCCAGCATCGCGCGAATGGTCATTTTCTTCCGCAGCAACGCTTTCGCCGACCCGACCTGGACCGCCGTCACCCTTCTCGCCTGGACCATGGTCGAATTCGAGGCCGTCCTCATCGCTGCCTGTCTTCCACCCCTGAGACCGCTCTTCATCAGCTTCTGGCAGT